>ERZ1034882.738-NODE-738-length-14136-cov-10.412613_pt1 | contig 14136 bp, 9 predicted proteins | sample MGYA00520606_ERZ1034882 | MGnify/ENA primary metagenome ERZ1034882 (study PRJEB33766, sample SAMN09781726) | gut metagenome | biome: gut microbiome | host: Homo sapiens | place: Madagascar | study: EMG produced TPA metagenomics assembly of the PRJNA485056 data set...
TCCTTTCTTCTTTTCACTTACCTCGTTGTAATCTCTCAGTATTGTCAATGAACTTAATTTTGTACCGCTTCTTCCGAAACGGGCTGCAAAGATACGCACTTTTTCTTTACCTCCAAATTTTTTTTGACATTTTTTTATAAAAATTTTCGATGAGTGGGGATTTTCACCTTAATATAGTATATTTGTTTTTTGTCGGTGCGCTTCGACAGGCTCAGCGACCGACACCGGACCCTGAGCCTATCGAGGGGGCCGGACGGAATGACAAGAAAGAAATGAAAACAAAATAACGATCAATGGAAGAAAAAAGAAATGCTTTACCGGAGAACGCTCAAAGGGAGCTGGCACCGGGCGAGGAGTACAAGCCGCTCTTGGGGGCGGAGAGGAAATGGGCGGAAGTCACGCCATATTCAGTGACCCTTGGATTGCTGATGGTGGTCATCTTCTCCGCGGCGGCGGCCTATCTGGGGCTGCGCGTGGGACAGGTGTTCGAGGCGGCGATCCCGATCGCGATCATCGCGGTGGGTCTGACAAGCGCACTCAGCAAGAAGGAAGGTCTGGGACAGAACGTCATCATCCAGTCGATTGGAGGCTGCTCCGGAGCTGTGGTGGCGGGCGCTATATTCACACTTCCTGCCATCTACATTCTTGGAGTTGATGTCAACTTTATGCAGATGTTCCTCTCGTCGCTGCTCGGCGGTGTTTTAGGAATATTGTTCCTCATCCCTTTCCGGAAATATTTCGTGAAAGAGATGCACGGGAAATATCCTTTTCCTGAGGCCACGGCCACGACACAGATCCTCGTTAGCGGCGAAGGCGGCGGCAAGGGAGCTGGAACGCTTCTGGTGAGCGGTCTCATCGGAGGTCTTTATGACTTCATTGTCAGCACTTTCGGTGCGTGGGCGGACACGGTCAGCACCACCGTGATGGGATTCGGACAGACAATCGCTGACAAGGCGAAGGTCGTTCTGAAACTGAACACCGGAGCGGCTGTGCTGGGCCTCGGCTACATCGTGGGCCTGAAATATGCCTTCATCATCTGCTGCGGCAGTTTCCTGGTGTGGCTGGTGATCATCCCGCTGATGAACCTCATCTGGGGCGGACAGGTGATTGATCTGATGAACACCGGAGTGACAATGACAATCGGAGAGATGAGCCCTGACCAGATATTCAAGGATTATGCAAGGCACATCGGCATCGGTGGCATCGCGACCGCCGGAATCATCGGCATCATCAAGTCGTTCGGTGTGATCAAGTCGGCTGTGGGACTGGCTGTCGGCGAGTTCGGCAAGAAGGGAGGAAAGGTTGAGAACACCGAGAGGACACAGGAGGATATTCCTATGAAAACCATTGTGTTCGGCATTGTGCTGACGCTGTTGGCTGTGTTCGCTTTCTTCGCGTTCGGAGGAGTTGTGAACAACATCTGGCAGGCAGTTGTCGGGCTGCTGATCGTGGCGATCATCTCGTTCCTGTTCACTACCGTGGCGGCCAACGCCATCGCCATCGTGGGAACAAACCCAGTGAGCGGAATGACACTTATGACGCTTATCATCGCCGCGCTTATCCTTGTGGCTGTGGGACTTAAGGGCAACGCCGGTATGGCCGCGGCCTTGATCATCGGTGGAGTTGTCTGCACGGCGCTTTCGGTTGCAGGTTCATTCATCACCGACCTCAAAATCGGTTACTGGATCGGAAGCACGCCTAAGAAGCAGGAAGGCTGGAAGTTCATGGGTGTGGCTGTCGCGGCGGCGACAGTCTGCGGCGTGATGCTCGTGCTGAACAAGACCTACGGATTCGTCGGCGACCAGGCTCTCGTGGCTCCTCAGGCCAACGCCATGGCGGCGGTGATCCAGCCGATGATGAACGGCGGAGGCGCTCCGTGGCTGCTTTACGGAATCGGTGCGGTGCTGGCCATCGTGCTGACTTTCTTCAAGATACCGGCATTGGCGTTTGCGCTTGGAATGTTCATTCCTATCGATCTTAACCTGCCGTTGCTGGTCGGCGGCGCGATCTCCTGGTACGTGAGCACACGCTCGAAGGACAAGGCTCTGAACGAGGCGCGTCTGAACAAGGGTACGCTGATCGCTTCGGGATTCATCGCCGGCGGCGCGTTGATGGGTGTCGTGAGCGCGCTGCTGAAGTTCTTCAACGTGGATTGGTTCATGGCGGATTGGAACGCGCAGTATGGCGAGGCCATAGCGATCATTCCGTTCATCGGAATCATCGCCTACACGGTGATCGCTTCTTTGAGGGCTAAGGAATAAACAAACGGCCACCGAGCCTGCCGAAGTGCCGTTATGGAAGTCGCTTCGACAGGCTCGGCGACCAGAAAATAACAACAACATGGAAAAAGTTTTGGACAGGTTCCTGAGGTACGTCAGCGTTGACACTCAGTCGAACGAGGAATCAGAGAGCCAGCCTTCGGCGGAAAAAGAGCTCAATCTGCTGCGGATGCTGCGCGACGAGCTTCAGGCTCTCGGAGTGGAAGCCACTCTGGATGAATATGGTTACGTGATGGGGTCGATCCCTTCGAACATCGAGGCGAAAGTGCCGGCGATCGGCTTCATCGCCCACGTGGACACCGCTCCGGACGCATCAGGTGCGGACATCAAACCTCAGATAATCAATGAATATGACGGCGGGGATATTCCTTTAAAAGGTGTGCCGGGCCTGGCGCTGAAGCCTTCGGAGTTCCCGGAGATGCTTCACTACGTGGGTCAGACGCTGATCACCACGGACGGCACCACGCTGCTCGGCGCGGACGACAAGGCCGGTGTGGCGGAGATTATGGACGCGGTGCAGTACATCGTGGAGCATCCTGAGTTCAAGCACGGTGAGATCAAGATCGGGTTCACGCCAGACGAGGAGATCGGACGCGGAGTCGTTAAGTTCGATGTCAAGAAGTTCGGGGCTGAATATGCCTACACGATGGATGGCGGCGAGATCGGAGAGCTGGAGTTCGAGAATTTCAACGCGGCTTCGGCGAAGATACATATTCAAGGAAGGAATGTGCATCCTGGCTACGCCAAGGGCAAGATGAAGAACGCCATTCTGATCGCGACTGAACTGAACGGACTGCTGCCGGTCCAGCAGAGACCTGAATATACCGAAGGGTACGAAGGGTTCTTCCATATCGTCGGGTTCAACGGAACGGTCGAGGAGGCTGACATCACCTACATCATCCGTGACCACGACCGCAAGGAGTTCGAGAGCAAGAAGGCTATTATGCAGAAGTGCGTGGACTTCATCAATGTAAAGTACGGTGAGGGCACGGCGACGGCTGTGATCAAAGATCAGTACTACAATATGCGCGAGCAGGTTGAGCCGCATTATCACGTGGTGGAGAAAGCCGTGAAGGCTATGGAGATGGCCGGAATCAAGCCTAAGATCCAGCCGATCCGTGGCGGTACCGACGGGGCTAACCTCAGTTTCAAGGGCTTGCCTTGCCCGAACATCTTCGCCGGCGGCCTGAACTTCCACGGCAAGATGGAGTTCGTCCCTCTCCAGAGCATCGAGAAGGCCTCTCAGGTCATCCTAAACATCATCTCGCTCTACGCGGAGTAATATTTCGTTATATCAAAGCCCCGGGCGCTTCGACTGGCTCAGCGTCCGGGGCTTTGGTTCCAGTTGGTCGCTGAGCCTGTCGAAGCGACGAGGGAGGCTCAGGGATACCGTCGGGATATTCAAAGAAAGGTTATTTGATGACACCGAGTTCCTTGCCGACTTTGATGAAGGCGGCGATGGCTTTGTCGAGGTGCTCGCGCTTGTGGGCGGCTGAGAGCTGGACGCGGATGCGGGCCTGGCCCTTAGGGACAACCGGATAGTAGAAGCCGGTCACGAATATTCCTTCCTCGGCCATCTTGGCGGCGAACTTCTGGGACAGAGGAGCATCGTAGAGCATCACGGCGCAGATGGCGCTCTGGGTCGGCTTGATGTCGAAGCCGGCGGCCAACATCTTGTCACGGAAGTAGTTCACGTTCTCCTGCTGGCGGTCGTGAAGCTCGTTGCTTTCCTTGAGCATCTTGAACATCTCGATGCCGGCGGCCACGATCATAGGCGGCAGAGAGTTGGAGAAGAGATACGGACGGGAGCGCTGGCGGAGCATATCGATGATCTCCTTGCGGCCTGTGGTGAATCCGCCGACGGTGCCACCGAACGCCTTGCCGAGGGTGCCTGTGAATATGTCAATGCGGCCATAGCAGTCATATTGCTCTGCGACTCCGTGGCCGGTCTTGCCGACAACGCCGGCGGAATGGCTCTCATCAACCATCACGAGGGCGTCATACTTCTCGGCCAGCTCGCAAATCTTGTCCATCGGAGCGACGTTGCCATCCATTGAGAAGACTCCATCGGTGCAGATGATGCGGAACCTCTGGGCCTGAGCCTCCTGGAGACAACGCTCAAGGTCGGCCATATCAGCGTTGGCGTAACGGTAACGGACAGCCTTGCAAAGACGCACTCCGTCGATGATGGAGGCGTGGTTCAGGGAATCTGAGATGATGGCGTCGTCAGCCGTGAGCAGGGGCTCGAACACCCCACCGTTGGCATCGAAGCATGATGCGTAGAGGATGGTGTCCTCTGTGTGGAAGAAGTCGGAGATGGCAGCCTCAAGCTCCTTGTGAAGATCCTGGGTTCCGCAGATGAAACGGACAGAGGACATTCCGAATCCCCTCTCGTCCATAGCCTTCTTGGCTGCCTCGATGAGCCTCGGGGAATCAGCCAAACCTAAATAGTTGTTGGCGCAGAAGTTAAGAGCCTTGCTGCCGTCCTGGAGAGTGATCTCGGCGGATTGTGCGGAGGCGATGTTTCTCTCGTTCTTGTAGAGTCCGGCTTCCTTGATGGAGGCAAGCTCTGCCTGTAGATGTTCCTGGAATTTTCCGTACATATTGATAAAATTTTAAAACGTTTCGATTTCGCACTGACAAATATATTAATTTTTGACAAAATCGATAATATTTTATTATAAATAAGGGCTCTTGTCAGAAAATAATGTAAATTTGCACTTGCTAATTTAGCAATAAACAAGCGATCCGCAATGAAAAATGTACTAGTGATAGGTTCGACCGGACAGATCGGTTCGGAGCTGACAATGAAAATCAGGAATATGTACCCGGATGGCAACGTTGTCGCCGGCTACATCAAAGGCGCTGAGCCAAAGGGTGTTCTGCTTGAGAGCGGTCCCGCCGAGGAGGCTGATGTCTGCAACGGTGAGCAACTTCTGGGCATCGTGAAGAAGTACAACATCGACACAATCTACAATCTCGCCGCCCTGCTCTCGGCTGTCGCGGAAAGGAAGCCGCAGCTGGCATGGCACATCCAGATAGACGGACTCATGAATATTCTTGAGATCGCGAGGGAGAACAATGTCGCTGTGTTCACACCATCCTCGATCGGTTCGTTCGGCCCTGAGACTCCGCATCAGAACACTCCTCAGGACACGCTCCAGAGGCCTCGTTCGATGTACGGCGTGACCAAGGTGGCCACCGAGTTGCTGAGTGACTATTATCACACCAAATACGGTGTGGACACCCGTTCGGTAAGGTTCCCTGGACTTATTTCCAATGTGACACTTCCTGGAGGCGGCACGACAGACTATGCCGTTGAGATCTACTATGCGGCAGTAAAAGGCGAAGAGTTTGTCTGCCCTATCGCGGCCGGGACATTCATGGACATGATGTACATGCCTGACGCGCTGAAGGCCGCCGTGGACATCATGAACGCGGATCCTTCCAAGCTGAAACACCGCAACTCGTTCAACATCGCCTCCATGAGCTTTGATCCGGAGATTATCTACCACAAGATTCAGGAACATATTCCTGGATTCAAGATGCGCTATGAGGTGGATCCGGTACGTCAGGCGATCGCTGACTCTTGGCCGGACAAGATGGATGATTCCTGCGCCCGCGAGGAGTGGGGATGGACACCGTCCTATGATCTGGAGACCATGACCGTGGACATGATCGACGCCCTCAAGAAGAAACTTCTCTAAAAAAGGATTCTATTATAAAGGATCAAGGACTGGCCTTCAGGTCAGTCCTTATTTTTTACCGGCTTTCCGTGCAGCTTTTCTGGCTTTCTGTTTTTCGTAACGAGCCTTGTAGCGTTCAAGCATCCTCTCTTCCTTAGCACGACGTTTCTCCATCGCCTTCAATGTCTTGAGGGTCTTCTGACGCTTCTTCTTCAACGCTTTCTCCTCCTTGGCCTTAGCCTTGGCGGCATCACGGGCGTCAAGTTCAGCCCATCTGGCCTCCTTGGCCGCCTGACGATCTTTTCGCGCCTTCTCTCTCTCAGCCTTTTTGCGTTCTTGCTCAGCCTTCTTTATGGCCGAAGGATCATTGGCCAATGAATCGGCCTTGCTGACCGACAACGAATCTGAAACCACAAGGCTGTCCTTCACGGCAAGACTGTCCTGTCGCGCCAAAGAATCACGGCTGGCAAGGCTGTCTCTCAGAGCCAGACTGTCGGCACGGGCAAGGCTGTCCGCCAAAGCAAGGCTGTCGGCGGCGGCAACGATCCTAAGGCTGTCGGCAATCCTGGCAGCCTCAGCCTTGCGCTCGGCCTCAAGCCTTCTGCGCTCAGCGTTACGGACCCGTTTCAAGGAATCCTGTCTGGCCAGCATCTTATAGACGCTGTTCATGTGGCCCGGGAAGTAGATGTCCGTCTGCGCGAATTCGGCTCTCGGCACATTCTCATAGACTTTCCTCTGGGACTCTCGCGGCTTATATGGCGTGATGTCCTCCGGTCCCTTGGGACGTTTGTCCGGCTGCCAGTCGAATCCCTTCAGAATCTTCTCGTCCTTTTTCATCTGGACGACCGGGTAGGCATCTGTCTTCACGGCATCGAAGTAGTTCAAGTCCTGAATATTACCGTCCTTCAATGTCGCGGTCAACATCTTTGACTCGAACTTGTTGACGGTGGCCAGACTTCCGTTCTCCTCGATGTAGAAGACTCCGGACGCGCCACCCATCGAGTCGAACCGCCTCAACGCACCGGTACTGTCAAAGTATGCCATCATCTCTGTTCCACGGATCTGGTCATAGGACAAGGTGTCCTCCTGCACTATTATAAAGGCATTGGACATCAAGCTGGCGCGGTCAATGGACTGGTTCTTGACAATGACGGTTATACTGTCGGCACTGTACTGCCGCTTGATCTCATTCCAGACAATCGGGTTTTCATACAACCTTATCAAAGAGTCAAGATCCGTGTAGGCAAGAGAGTCGCATGCGACCTGCATGTCGTTACGGAACACCTTGACGTTACGTATGCCATAGATGAAACTGATCTTCGTGGAATCCTTGGGGGCCAAAGACAAAGAGTCAGTGGGAACATGCAGGGAATCACCCGGCACGGTCAGGGAATCCGTAGGGACGGTAAGGGAATCCGTAGGGACGGTAAGGGAATCCGGTGATTGCGGATTGGTCACTTCGGCAGGCTCAGTGACCGAAACAGGTTCAGTGACCGCGGAAAGGGTCTTCGCCGCCAGACTGTCGCTTGGAACACGTACAGTGTCGGGCGACGTTTTCAGGGTGTCCGGCAATTGGAACCGTGGAGGAGCATATTCAATGACATCATCCCATGGAGCGGGAAGGCCTTGACGGCCTTTCGTCACAGGATCGCCGATCATCGCGTCACCTGACAGTTTTCCGGATTTCGAGATCGCCTTTCCTCCTGAATTATCACCTGTCTTTCCAGCCGTTGTTCCCGCCGTCTTTCCTGTAGCCGTTCCAGTTGCCTTGCCAGCCGGTTTCCCGGTCGGTTTTCCACCTGGCTTGACAGCGGAGGCGCCTCTGTCGGAGGCTCCGGCGGCGTTAGGGTCTTCCTCTTCCCGCTTCTTGCGGGCCTCTTCGGCCGCGGCCTTGGCTGCCTCGTAGGCCTTGCGACGGTACTCCGTGACAGGATCCACGTTTATCTCTTTCAGACGGCTTGCCGAATTGGAAATCTCCGATGAATCCACATCACATTTCGGTATGGAGCGCAGAATCAATGTGTCCGCACCGATGTAAGCTGTATCTCTCTTTTCCCCTTGCTCGCTGATCGCTATCACAGCCGGCTCACGGGTCAACTTTATGAATGACAAGGAATCTATATACTGCACATAACCGGCCACCGCGGCCACATTGCGAGTCGTGTCAAGCAGTTCCACATGGCCAAACATCTCCACATTGTTCGAAACCCGGTAATATACCAAGGTGTCAGCCCATGCCTCCTGGTTCTCGGTAAGAATATGCACGTTCCTGAAGAACGTGAACTTTTCCAAAGTCCGCTCGTAAAAACCGGCCTGAGAAGAAAGCATGTTGTTGTCCCTCCATGCGTTGGTGCCGGTTCCGAAAGTGGCTACGTTCGTGCCTGTGTTGTAGTCCAGATCATCAGTCTTCACGAATATCGAGTCGGTGTACATGTTGACGTTGTTCGTGAAACTGAACGTCTTGAGCTTGGAATAGTAATGGCCGTCATCGCTCTCGATGATCTGGCCGTCCTTGTCGCGCAAGGCACCGCCGTTCCTGAACACGGCCACACTGTCCTTGGTGTTATAGTCCAGGTCAGTGGTACGCAGGGTGTTCCCGTCCTTGTCCCTAAGCTGGACCAGCGCGCCTCTGAACTGAGCGAGGTTCTGGTCGATGAGATAGTCGAGGCTCTCGCTGCTGAGCACTGTGTTGTTCTGAATGATCTGGACGTTGCCGAAAGCGTTTATAACATTCTGGTTGACATTCCACAAGGCGGTGTCGCAGATCAGAAGAGTTGAATTGTGCTCGAATCTGGCATGTCCCAAAGCCTTCCTGTAGCTCTGGCCATATTCCTCGACCTGCTGAAGCTCATCACATCCGAGCAGGCGCACAAGACTGTCCTTCTGCTCGGTGTTCTGGGCGAAAAGGCCGAACGAAACCAGCAGAAGGATTAATGAATATGCCAGACGTCTCGCAAGCATCAGTCTTCAGAGAACTTTGAAGCCCAACCCGGACGACGGAACTCGCAGTCCTTGAACATCGGGTCGATGACAATGTGGGTCTCCTTGATCTTGCCGGCGAGGAAGTCATCGATGGCCTTCATCTGCTTGTCTTGACGGACTTGCTCCTGAAGCTGGCTGAAATCCTCCTCAAACGACGCAGTGTGGGCCGGAATGATCTTGTCAACACGGATGATCTTGTAGATGGTCTTTCCAACGACATAGTCTTTGACCTGATCCTGACGGCCATCATTGTCAGTGGACTCCACAGGCTCGGAGATCTCGCCCTCCTTCAAGTCCTTGATGGCCAGATAGTCCTCCGGCTTGAGCTGGTCAATCTCGAAATATGCCGAGCCGGTGTTCGGATCGGACATCTGACCGCCGTTGGTCCTGGTGGCCGGATCCTGTGAGTAGAAGTTCGCCGCCATCTGGAACGTCACGGCGTTATTGTTGATCTCGGTACGGAGGCTGTCCAGAGTCTTGAACGCCTTATCCCTGTCGTCATCAGTGTATTTAGGCTTCATCAGAATGTGGCGGGCGTTGAACATGTCGCCTTTCTTCTCGATGACCTCGATGATGTGGAATCCGTCAGGAGTTTCGACAATCTGCGAGATAACACCCGGCTTCAAAGCCATAGCGGCGTCTGAAAACACAGGCCAGAAGATTGACTTCGAGGCCATTCCAAGCTCGCCACCCTTACGGGCGCTACCCGGATCCTCCGAATATATTCGAGCAAGAGTGGAGAACTTCTCTCCGTTGATGATCCTCTCGCGGAGGTCCAGCAACTTCTCGCGCACGGCCATGTTCGCGGCCTCGCGGTCCGGATAACGGCAGATCTGACTGAGCTGGTACTTGATAGGAACTATCGGAAGGTTCTTGGTGTCAACCGTGTCAAGATATTCCTTTACATCATAAGGTGTCATCTCCGGGATCTTCTTCATGATCTCCTGCTGGGCCTGCTGTGTGAGGCTCATGTCCTCGTACTGCTTGCGCCATTCCTGACGGAGGCGGTAGAGAGGCTTGCCGAAATATTCCTCAACCTTGTCCTCGCCGCCGAGGTAGGTCAGCATCCTGTCCGCCTGCTGGGAAAGGCTTCCCTCAACCATGTCCTGATTGACCGTGAGAGAGTCGATCCTGGCCTGCATCAGGAATATCTTCGATTCGAGAATCGATTCCAGCACCTCGCAGCGGACATTCCTGTCTGATGAAAAGCCCTGGGCGCTGCGGTCCTTGACCGCCCCTTCGATGTCGGAGATCATGATCGCCTCGTTGCCGACAACGGCGACGGTCTTGTCAACGTACTTGTATTTCTGGGCAGAAGCCATCGCGCAGGTCGCTGCGAGGGCGAAGATGGTGATTGCTGTTTTCTTTATCATTTCGAATATATTTCAAAATTCTCCTTAACCTTGGCGTCTTCTATCAAGTCCCGTTCCAAACCGGCCAGGAGCTCGTGCTTTCTTCCGCTGATGATGATGTCCTTTATCCTGTCCTCACAGTATTCCACCGGAGCGATCTCCCCGGCCCTCCGGTAATCCACTATGAACGCGACAGAGATGTTGGCATCCCCGTCCGGCATCTCTATGAAGTTGCCGCTACGCTGTGAGAGCATCTGAACATAGTCCACACCGAACTCGGCGGCCAGTTTCACCGCGTCTATCCAGCCATTGGAATAGTCATGGTAACGCTGGGTCGAATTGAAGGCGATGCTGTCAGCGGCCACCACGTCCTCAACCTTGTCCGAAGACATCAGCTTCTTGATCTTCTGAAGATTCGGAGAATCTTTCGGAATATTCATAAAACGGGCTTTGAGGATCGGCCGCTCCAGCTTGAAGGACTCTTTGTGGGAGCCATAATATTCATCAATCTGCTTTTTTGAGACGGTGGTGTCGAGGCGCTCGTTGATGTAGCGCTGCTCGTAGCGGTACCGCAGAAGCGACTGGCGGTAGGCCTCAAGCTCCTTCGAGACATCCTTTTCCTCCTTGGAGAGACGCTGCTGGGCTATGTCGAGGAAAGCCTTGTCCTTCACCCACGAGTTGATGTAGAGGTTCGCAAGGTTCACGCTGTCCTCCGGAGACGTGCCCTTGGGGATCACATCGTCCAGTTCCGAGCGATAGAGTTTATGGTCTCCCAGCCTGGCGACAACCTCCCCGTCGTGAATCAGCGAGGATATTGCCTTGCAGGACGGAAGGGCGGCAACGGCGACGGCCATCATGAATATGCGGAACCTCCTGAGCATCATTGATTAGCGGGAATAGTTAGGGGCTTCCTTGGTGATGGTCACATCGTGTGGGTGGCTCTCAAGGAAGCCGGCGTTGGTGATGCGCACGAACTGGGCGTTCCTGAGTTCCTCGACAGTATGCGCTCCGCAGTAGCCCATTCCGGCCCTGAGTCCGCCGACAAGCTGATAGACAACCTCTGAGACGGTCCCCTTGTAAGGCACCTGGGCCACGATTCCTTCTGGTACGAGCTTCTTGATGTCGGACTCCATGTCCTGGAAATACCTGTCCTTCGAGCCTTGCTCCATCGCTTCGAGGGATCCCATTCCGCGGTAGGACTTGAAGCGGCGGCCGTTCATGATGATTGTCTCGCCTGGGGATTCCTCCGTTCCGGCGAGCAGGGAGCCTGCCATGATGGTGCTGGCACCGGCGGCAAGCGCCTTGACGATGTCTCCTGAATATCTTATACCGCCGTCAGCGATCACAGGCACGCCCGTTCCCTTGAGGGCATATGCGGCCTCCATTACGGCCGTCAGCTGCGGCACGCCGATTCCGGCGATGATTCTCGTGGTGCAGATCGAGCCCGGGCCGATTCCGACCTTCACGGCCTTGACTCCGGCATCGGCGAGAGCCTTGGCACCGGCGGCGGTGGCGACGTTTCCGGCTATGATCTGGAAATCCTTATAGGCGTCGCAGGCCTTCTTGATCATCCTGAGCACACCTTCGGAGTGTCCGTGGGCGGTGTCGAGGACAACAGCGTCGGCTCCGGCGTCGATCAGAAGACCGATCCTGTCGAGCGTGTCGGACTTGATTCCGGCGGCGGCGGCGACGAGGAGGCGGCCCTTGCTGTCCTTGGAGGCGATAGGGTTGTCCTTGATCTTCATAAGGTCCTTGTAGGTGATCAGGCCGACGAGCTTGCCGTCATTATCAACAACAGGAAGCTTCTCGACCTTGCTGTGCTGGAGGATCTTCGTGGCGTCGGCCAGGGTGATGCCCTTAGGCGCGGTCACGAGGTTCTCCTTTGTCATAACCTCGGAAATCGGCAGCTGCATATCCTCCTGGAACCTCAAGTCACGGTTAGTGACGATTCCGATGAGGAAGCCGTTGGCGTCCACGACAGGAATGCCGCCGATGTGATGCTTCTTCATCATCGCGAGGGCGTTGCCGACATTCGCGTCCGGGCTGATCGTCACAGGATCGTAGATCATTCCGTTCTCAGCCCTCTTCACGTGACGCACCTGCTCGCACTGCTGCTCGATGGTCATATTCTTGTGAATCACACCGATACCACCGGCCCTCGCCATCGCTATGGCAAGATCGGCTTCTGTGACTGTGTCCATCGCGGCCGACACGATCGGGGTGTGGAGCTTGATGTCAGTCGTGAAAGTTGTTGTGACATCCACGTCACGAGGAAGTACATCGGAATGTGCCGGAACCAGCAAAACGTCATCGAAGGTGAGGCCTTCAGGAATCTCTCGGTTTACAAACTTCGCCATTGTAATCAAATAAATTTGACAAATATAAGAATTTTCACGCAATAGTTGGCTTGGCCGGAGGGTTGTTCTGCCTCTATGCCTCAAAAAATTCGGCTTCCGGCCCGACAGCCGGCCTTCCGGCAAGAGAAAGTTGTGCCAGCCGATTAATCAAGGCTTTGAATATAAACGGCCTTGCCACGTGTCCCGTTCCTCAAGACGTTTGTCCAGAAGGCGGAGGATCTCGAAGTTTCGGACGAGTCCCCAAGGGGTGTCGTTCACGAAGCGGGGCGGGACCTCGCCGGCGACCCGTTCGATGTAAAGGTCGGGGCGCAGGCGTTCGAGGATGTCGATGACAAAGTCAAGATATTCATCAAGGCCGGGACGGTAGAAGGCTGAGGGGTCGGCGGCATATTCCTTTTCCATCACTGTGCCTCTGACGATCTGGAGCTGGTGGAATTTGACGGAGCGCAGCGGGAGGGAGGAGATAAGGCCGCATTGGTCGAGGAGCATCTCTCTGGTCTCGCCGGGGAGGCCGAGGATGAAGTGGGCTCCGGTGTCGATGCCTCTTTCGGCGGTCATTTCCACGGCTTTGCGGGCGCACTCGAAGCTGTGGCCGCGGTTGATGTGGCGCAGGGTGCTGTCGTGGCAGGACTCGATGCCGTACTCTACCACCACTATGGGGGCGGTGAGGGTATCCGGAACCGGGGCCTGGACAGTCGGTCCCGGAGCCTGCCGAAGGGATCTTTGCCACCCTGAAAGGACACGCCCCGACGCCAAGCCAGCCAGATAGTCCAGCTTCTTCTCATCGACACAATCCGGACGCGTGCCGATCACGATCCCCACCACCTCCGGATGGCTCAGGACCTCCTCATAAAGAGCCTTCAACCGATCCAACGGACCGTATGTGTTTGAATATGCCTGGAAATATGCCAGGTAGTGCCTCGCCCTCGGATATCGCACCTTTTGGAACTCTATTCCTTCGTCAATCTGTGTCAGAAGCGGCTTCCCCGGAGTACTGTAACCAGGATGGAAAGCGGCGTTGTCGCAGTAGGTACACCCTCCCCGCCCCACGGTTCCGTCCCGGTTAGGGCACGAGAACCCTGCGTCCAGAACAAGTTTCTGGAGCCGCTCACCGTACCTGCGGCGGTAATAACCCACGAACGAATTGTATCTTTTCCTTTCTGAAAAACCAAACATAATGCAGCCGTTACTCCTTCTTCCGATTCACCTTTCCTTCGCGTCCTCTTCAGTTCCACGTTCAATTGTGATTGTCCTATCCCGGGCATTCGGTTTTCAAAGAAATCCATTAAGGAGAACTCCTGTTCCACGTCCGGATGTGATTGCCCTATCCCCTTTTCCCGACACGTGCCACCGAAAAGTACGACATATTCCTTGCAAAACTAATGAATTGTGAATATTTTTACAAGTTGGATCCGTCATTGGTTCCGTCCGGATGTGATTGCCCTATCCCCTTTTCCCGACACGTGCCACCGAAAAGTAC
>ERZ1034882.739-NODE-739-length-14107-cov-5.535084_pt1 | contig 14107 bp, 10 predicted proteins | sample MGYA00520606_ERZ1034882 | MGnify/ENA primary metagenome ERZ1034882 (study PRJEB33766, sample SAMN09781726) | gut metagenome | biome: gut microbiome | host: Homo sapiens | place: Madagascar | study: EMG produced TPA metagenomics assembly of the PRJNA485056 data set...
CCGTAGGACAGCAGATCCACCGCCGACTCAAACAGGTGGAGCGTGTCGCTTGCGGCCGCCGCAGGGATTCCAAAGGAATAATGCTTGTCGCTGCCGTTGGCATCCCCGATGAAGTCCGAGCCGATCCCTCGCTGGTTGGCGTAGCGGGGCTTTCCGCCTGCGTCCATGCCGACGAACACTATATTGTGATAGGGGTAGCTCTCGTAAAGGCAGTCGGTCTGGATACAGAAATTGATCAGCTCATAGTCGATCCCTCTGCGGTGAAGGTATTCGACGGCGTGGGTGGCACAGCGGTTGGCCCGCGGCAAAAGCAGCACCTTTTCTTTCGGCGTTTTCGGAGCCGGGACAAAGGCGGGCGGCGCCGCGGACAGATTTCCCATAATGGTTTCGACTGCCTGCGTAAATGGCATCTCTTTGACCTTGATGAGATAGTCCAGCGCCGAGTAGCCGCCGATCCCACGGGAAAACCAGCACCATTTTCCGTTGGAGATTTTCAAACTGTCATGCTCACGGGTGCAGTAGGTGCTGCCGCCAAAATGCACCAGTTCCTGCGGTTCATAAGTCCGCAGATAGGTCAGCAAATCCATCTCACGGGCCTGCGCCACCACCTCTGGCGGGATATATGGCATATGTTTCACCTCCATTCTGACATAAAAATAGCCGAGGGGCTTTCAGAATGAAAACCTCTCGGCTATGTAATAATATGACTACCAAACTATAATAGTTCTTTTGGCAGTGCCTTTACTGCTGGTTTGGGTCGTGTAATTTTGTAATATCCCTCCTTTTCGGAACTTTCTTCATAATTATCGATCATATTGGCTTCCTTAAAAGCAGCAAGTAGTTTTTCATTCTCATCGTTGATCTCAAATTTCGGTCTGCTGCGCGTATCATATATTTTGAGATAGTCTGTTAAGTTAAGCAAGGTAAGAAATTCCTTTATGCTGTTTTCGCATAGACTGGGCATCATTGCTATGAAAAGATCGATCTTCTCATCCCGATTCACACTTTCTGAATCGAGAAGGTTGTTTTTTAGCTTCTGAGAAGCGGAGTTTGGGTCATCAATAATTCTTGCTATATATCTTACAGCATAATCAAAAATTTTTGGCTGAACAGAACTATCCCATTGTTCGAATGATGAAAATAAATCGTGTAAATCAGACTCTGTAAAATTACTGCTGAGAATATGTAGACATACAGTAGGAGAATAATTCTTTCCGATTATTGATATTTCTTCGTCAGTAAATCCAAGCAACGTTATTTTTAGCTCATCACTGATCTGCCAAGTAAGTATCGCTAACAATTCATCCTGTGAAAACAGATCGTCGTCCATTATTTCAACATATTTTTCTATGTTCTTGCCAATGAAATAATCTTTTCGATTTGGATAGTTTTCACGCATAAATTTTAAGTTATCAGCTGTCATTCCGATAATGTCTGTATCGATTAAAATAGCAATCTTATCATCAGGAATCTCTGCGATATCAAATTTATCATAAATAAACGGCAATGACACTAATATTTGTTTGTACTTTGAGTTGTCGAGATTATTGCAGATAACCACACTATCGAATAATTTTTCTTTGGCCTTTTCATCATATTCCGTCTTTGAAAAATCCAAATCAGTATCAGATCTGTTAATATAAGAAATAACACTTTCATTTAGACTTATGGCATTAAAGCACTCCATAATGTTACATTCTGAATACTGTACTAAATCGGCATCCAACAACGATGACCACAGAGAACTATCTGCAATTTCTTTTATAGAAGTAATGATTGTCCGCAGGTCAGAGATATAATGTTGTTTTCGCTCAGTAGTGAGATTGGTGTCATTTAATACAGCAATAGCTACATTCTCTTCATCGCAGATCGTTCCGTTGCTTATTTTCAAAATAACGTCAAAATACTTATTGATATTTTGATTAACATATTGAGTTATAGCGGAATCTGAATTTGAACATAAAACCGTATAATTCTTGTGAATGAAGTCATCCTCATTCTTTGATCCCAAGATTTCCCTTTGAATGAGTTCCAGATTTTCTGCATTGATTTCATACAAGGATTCTTTATAAACGGCATGAAATAAGTCTTTGTTCAATTCTAAATAATCAAAACCTATAAAGCATACGCCAAGTAGAATGAAGCGCTGAATCAGCCTGTCAATTTCAGGATTGTCTATTGCGAGGTAGTCGCGTGCATTAGAAATGTAATCACATAGACAATTATCTTTATTTACCAGTTTAACAATCTCATCGTCAGAGTAGTAAAGAGAAAATATTGAATACCTGCGTAGTTGCTTTTCGGTCAACAACTTTTCGTTAAGAGCTGTTGAAAAGATTTCTGACCATCTCATATTAAGGCATTTAATATAAGCTGGCAATTCTGTTGTCGCATCAAAATAAGACCCAATAAACTTGAAATTCTTTGTGCCTTTCAGTTGATCAATCAATCTTTCGATATAGTCTATACGAGAAGTTTGAAGCAAATAAGTAAGCAAATCAAAATTGAGCGTTTCCTCCTGATCAAAATCCACTAATCTAAGGCGTGAAACAACTAACTTTGGATTTTTTAATTTATAGGTGTATTCTTTGGCCTTTTTATCGGTTACGCTGCGTAGGAAAGTTTTGTCAATACGACTAAGACTATTCTCGTAAAAATAAGTCATATAGTCGGCATAGGTTTCATCGATGTACCCATTGCGAATTAAATATTTTAAGAGGTCAAAGTATTCGCTGCTCTTTATCTCATTAAATTCTGTTACTTTTCCAATTTCATTCGTGCTTGTAATGGAGAATATTGTATCGATGTTATCCCGTGTAATAATTTGATGAAGTTGCCTATTCTTGATTTCAATTATCTTTTGCTCCAAGTTGATGATTTCCTGATTTAATTCATCACACTTCTCATGCAGTTTATCTTCAAGTGCCTGTTTGCGGAACATATATTCGCTCTTATTGTCTCCACGCAAATAGTTCATTACAAAATCGGATAAATTGCTGTCATTGTACTGTGACCAACTGTAATTTCTTAAATATTTGTCTGCAAATGCAACATTTAATTCTCTCATAGAGACAAGGTGCTCATTTTGAGATAAGGTAATTCTATTCTGTTTTCCCTCGATAGCCTTTTCGATTTCCGTTATTTCAGATTTGATAAACTCGTCTTTTTTATTGAAAAGAGCATATACAAAACCTTGATTAAGTTGCAGATCGGCAAAGTCGCGCGGAAATAGATTTTTATAAGCGACAATGGCGAGCATTTTATTACAATCAAGTTCAGTAATATTCAGCCTGTTGTAATAAACTACAAATTCATTGTAGATATTCTTCAAAAGACGCATGTCGTCAATATAAAGTGATAGTCCTTGCAGAAAACTTTCATTGAACTGCTCAAATATTCCGCCCCTTTTGAGATGAGAGATAAACTGATCATATGAGTTGGAACTATCCACAACCGGTACAACCGGGATAATATAGTCAAAAAACTTGGTCCGGTCTTTTGAAACAAATATATCGTCGCGGAGCAAATAGAAAAAACGGAGTACCTTTTTGCTTTCTTTCTGCAATTGGATATTAGCAAGTGTATTTACTTCACGGAGTCGCTCGAAAATTTTGTTTGCATTAAAGCGATCCATATCTTCAAATACAATTACATCTGCATCTGCATTTTCAAACAGATACAATACTTCGTTGAGGTATTTATCAAAATAAGAATCATCGCTTTCTTCAAAAATTTCGATTTCATTGCCTTTCAAGTTCAGCTTACGAAAGATATTTTTGTTTTTCTGTATACTTATCAATCTATATACAACGAATGAAAGTAGAGCCACCATTAAAACTCCATCTACCATCAAAGCGTATTGATGTGTGGATGGTGTTAATATGGTTTTGAACCAGTTGTCAGGTAGAGAACTTAAATAGTTTTTCCACATATCGAAGCAAAAAAAATAAATAGTGGAAACGAGAAATAATACCGCTCCAATTGTTAGCCTTATAACACTTTTTTTGTTTACCTTTTTCTTTACTCTGAAATTGGTCTGAGGTATTTTTTCTGACGGAATTTGATGTATTAGTTGGTTGAGAATTTTACCTTCTAATACAGATTCCTTTACTTCCGCCTCATCTTCTTGGCCGGGAGATTTGAAATGTGCGAGAGAAATATGCAGAAAGCGCAAATTACTGTGTTTTTTCTTGTATGAAGCCAAGACGCTGCTTTTACCCGCACTGTAAGCGCCGGAAATCGCAACATTCTTTATATCAGAATTATCAAAGACATAATCTATCGCCTCTCCGTAAACATCCAAATCCATATTGTCAATAGGTGTCAATCGTTCAAACTGATATTTTCTTTCTGCCATATTTGTCACATCCTTTCTTAAGTTCAATAATCTTCAGCTAACAAAAAATCCGCCAGATGCACGATCTTGACTCCATTGACATTGCCGGTGACCAGTTCGTCCATCGTTACCACATATTTCGGATAGTTGTCTTTGATCTCAAGGAGATTGGCGACCTCACGGTCGGAACCCTCCGGCAGATTGCGGCAAACCTGCACATAGATCCGCTCATCCCGCCGCACGGCGACAAAGTCGATCTCCTTGGCAGCGTTTTTGCCGATATACACATCGTAGCCTTTCCGCCGAAGCTCAAAGTACACGATATTCTCCAGCATGGCGGCAACGGATTTCGGATTGAAGCCCATGATGCAATATTTGAGAGAAGCGTCCGCCAGATAGAATTTTTCCTGCGTTTTCAGAACGGTCTTGCCCTGCATATCGTACCGCTGACAGCGGTAGATCACAAAAGCCTTTTCCAGCCATTCCAGATAGTTATACACGGCCTCTACCGAGAGAGAACGCCCCTCACCCTTCATAAATTTTACGATGGCGTTGGCGGAAAAGGTTTTGCCGACATTCTCAACCACATATTTCACCACACGGTTGAACAGATCAAAATTCGTGATATTGTGCCGCTTGGTGATGTCGCTGGTGATCACGGAATTGTAGATCCCCTCGACGATCTGATAGGACGAACGCTCATCAAAATTTCCAAGCGCAACGATGGGGAAACCGCCCATGCGGATATACTCATTCAAAAGCTCCTTTGGCGTGCGGCCGCTGTCCTTCTTGAACTCCAGATATTCGGAAAAGGATAAGGTAAACACCGGAATGGAGATATAGCGCCCTGTCAGATAGGTGGAGATCTCGCCGGACATCAGCTTGGAATTGGAGCCGGTCACATAAATATCGGTATTGGCGTCCTCAAGCAGACTGTTGACCGCCCTTTCCCAGCCTTCCACCTCCTGCACCTCGTCCAGCAGAAGATAGTAGCGCCGGTCGTCGGTCATTTGATCTTTTATATTGCGGTACATCTGCTTGGCAGTCATACCGTCGTCCAGTTCCTCCGAGGTATAGCGCAGATGGATCACATGGTCTTTGGGGATACCGCTGTCGATCAGGTCATCCTGTAACATATCCAAAATCGTGGATTTTCCGCAGCGGCGGATACCGGCGAGTATCTTCACCAGCGGGGCATCCCGATAGGTTTTCAGCATATCCAAATAGTAGGGTCTTACGATCATAGTATCGCCTCCTTACCATTAGTATAGCCAAAAACGCAGTTGCGGTCAATAGTTTTTTCCGTGATTTCATAAAAACTTTTTATTTTTGCAGACTTTTTCGGCATTGATTTCGTGCTTTCGGCAGAAAAGCGGTGCAGACTGTTTTTCTGCACCGCTTTGACCGTCCGATTTGGTTATATCGCTTTGATTTTTTTGAGGTACGCCACGGCATCGGTATGACCGCGGAAGTAAATGTGCTGCCGTTCCATGTCCTCCATTTGGCGAACAAGACCCAGATAGGTCACATACGCCCGATGCTCCTCGGCGGTCATATGGATCTCGCCGTCGTCCTCGCCCAGCCTGTCGATAACGGGGCACTGCGCTCTCAACTGATCCATGCGGTCGGAAAGCTCGGCATAGTCCTCATTGGTGTTTTGCAGATCCATCACAATATCGCTGTCAATCTCGGCAAAATCGTCCTCGATGCGGGACGGCAGGTCAAAATAGCTGTCGCTCACGGTGTTCACTTCCTTCTCGTTTTTATTATACTATACCCAAACCGCAAGGCAATATCAAAGGTGCAAATTTTATCGTTCGGGCTGTTCGGCCTGCCGCGGCAATGCGGAACGAACAGGAACGGCAGGTGAACTGATCCGATATTCTTCCGGGATATTCTCGATGTCACCGTCGTAGATGTCCACAAAGCGGCCACCGTTTGAGCGCACATATCCGTTGTCACCGAAAATGCCGCCTTCCTCCAAGCGAACATCTCGCCCAAAGCCCTCATAGTCGATATAGTTTGCCAGCGCACCGAGCTTGTCCGTATCATAACAGCCGCTTTCCTCGATCCAATAATAGCCGAGGTCATAGTCGCTGCACACGCCGGGCAGGTAATCAAAGCAGTCCATATTTTCGGTCAGGTTGATCAGCTCCCGCACGCTGCCGGTGTTCTCGCCCAAGTCCAAGACTGCCTGCCAGAACTCGTCGCTCTCCCGCATCTCCATGATCTGCCCGGCAAGGTAGTTCAGCTCGCTCAGGCTTTCGTATTCGCCCAGCACCTTGCCGATAGCCGTATCCGGGCAGTCGTAATCGGTGATGAACCATTCCTCATATCGGCGGCCGATACCGATGCGCCGGAAAACCGCCTGCATTTCTTCATTTGTCACGGGAAACTTGACCCATTCGCCCACCAAACAGCCCTCGTTGTATTTGCCGAGGTTGGTAACAAAGGCTTCAAAGGCGCAGTCCCTTGTATCTGCTATATTCATCATGATCGTTTGCCTCCGTTATCGCTCCTGCGCCGGCGCCTGCCTGCGGGGAATGGGAAAGCCGTAAACACGGGCGATCTCGTCGCCGAGCCTGCGGGTGAGCCTTGTAATATCCGCACGGGTGGCGGTGCCGCGATAGAGCTTTTCTTTCAGATTGTCGATCTGCGTGTCGGAAACGCCGTCCTTATAGGTGCGGTAGAGATAATGGTTCGTGCCGTCATGGTGGACGGCATCGCAGCGGAGATCGCCGTTTTTATCAACATACCATGTGGCGCTGTCAATGTCCCGTTCGCTGTACAGGCAGTCCCGGATGTTGCCGCTGGGGATTTCCTTGTACCCCATACGGCGGTCGTGCCAAAGTCCAAGATCGCCGACAACGAGAATGGGACGGGAAAGCTGGATGTTCAGGTTGGTGCGCTCATCGTCCAGATAGTCGCCGTTCAGCTCATACATCAGCGCCGTGCGCTCGTCGTCGGTGAGATCGGAATACTGCTCCTCCAGATCGGCTTTCCAGTCGTCGTAATCCAGATCGTCCGTCCAAATGATGTGTCTGCCGTCGTTCATTGCGTTTTCACCTCGCTTTCTGCCATAAGAAATTGCCCGAACTCGGTAAATGCGTACCAGTTCGTGCGGTCAAAACGGCTTTCGTTGAACCGTCCTTTGGTGAGTACCCGCCCCTTGACCAGCCGTTTCAACGCATAGCGGATCTCGTCATAGGACAGGAACGGAAAGAACCCCGTCATCGTCTGCACCGAACACCGCACCCAGACCTTGCCCTCGTGGAGCTGCGGCGATTCGGTGCTTTTTTGTTCCACGCAGTCCCAAAGAAAGGCGGTCAGCACCGCTGCGTTGACCCCGTATTTTTGCGCTATGTCCGAATCGAAGAAATGAACCATAATTCTGCCTCCTTTTGCTTTTTCGGTATGTAAAAGGGGCAGCAATTCCGCTGCCCCCAAAAATCATTTCTTCTTGGCTCTGATCTTCAGGAAAATCAAAGCGACCACAATAAATACGACCAAACCGATCGCAACAACGGTTTTCAGTTTCATTACTCCGCATCCTCCTTTCTGCGTTTTCTGAATCCAACTATACCCAGTGCGGCAACACCCACCGCGGAAACACCGAGCAGAGCAAGCCACAGGGCGGGGTTGCTGTCGTCGCCGGTTTTTGGCGTATCACGAAGCTCGTTGTGCATCTCCACCTTGGTAACAGCACCTTCAAATACGCTTGCCGTCTTGTCAGCGGGGAGAATATAGGCGGAGGATGCGCCGTCCGATACCTCGGAAACCACATACTCACCAACACGGAGATTTTCGATGAGAATTTCGCCGTTTTTGTCGGTGGTGTAGATCTCGGAATATCCGTTAGGCCCGGTCACACGGAAAGAGAAGCCTGCGACCTTTTTGTCGGAGGAAGTCTTGATGATCTTCAAAGACCCGACCTGCGCCGCATTGACAAAGCCCTTGCCCGCCTCGTTTTCCACGGTGACGGTTTTGCCGTGTTCGGTAATCTCAAAATAATAGGCGTGTTCGTCGAGGTAAAAGCCCTCCGGCGCTTTGGTTTCTTTCACAAAATATCCGCCGTAGCACAGATCGGGCATTTCATAAATGCCGATGCCGGTTTCGGTGAGCGTACCGAGCAGTTCATCGTCGGCATCCAGCGCCTTGTTTCCGTTGCTGTCACGGTAAACGGCAAATTCCGCACCGGACAGCTTGTTGTCGGGATAGTCCTTATCGACTTTCGTGAGTTGCACCGTACCGCGGATGCGGGTGTTTTCGATTTCAACCTCAATGACTGCGCCGTCCTTATCCACCGTCACGGCAAAGGTTTCATCCGACAGCACAAAGCCGGTCGGGGCTTCGATCTCCCGCACGATCCAGTTACCATAAGGCACACGGGCAAAAGAAAAGCTGCCGTCCTCGGCAGAGGTGGCAGTCAGAATGGCGGTTTCGCTCGTAAATTCGGTGCAGTCCGCACGGAACAGCCCGATCAGCGCACCGGCAAGACCGCTGCCGTCCTCGTCCTTTTTCAGTCCGTGGATCTCGCCGTAGAGCAGCTTGTTTTCGATGAGTGCGCCACCGTTTGCCTTGATGTCCACCAGCGCCGTGTCCTGCCCGGCGTAGTCAAAGATGATGGGGTACTTCTCATCGGAGAGAATATAGTGTCCGTCGGTGGAAAGCTCTTTGAGATAGTAGCTGCCAAACGGCAGATCGGTCTTGCAAACGGCGTGACCGTTTTCATCCACCGAAAGAATTTCAAGCAGACCGTCCGCAGGAATGATGCTGCCGTCCGCTGCGGTCAGATCCTCGGCGGCGAACAGGCCAAAGGTAACAGCGGAGATTTCGCCGTTCATGCCGATTTCAAACTGCGTGTTCTGCTCCAAGACCTTATTCAGCGAAACGGCGGCTTTCTGCCGCTCGTTATAAAAGTCGGCGGCGGTTTCGGTGATCTCAACCTCCTGCCCGGCATAGACAAGCTCTGCCGTGTGGACTTCGGTGTTCAGCACATAGCCGACGGGGGCTGTGATCTCTCGAATTTCATATTTCCCCAGATACAGCGGCTTGCTTTCGGCAAGTCCCGTTTCATCGGTCGTTACGGTGTCAACCACCTCACCGACAGAGGCACGCAGCGTACCGTCCGGCGTGATAATATCCTCGGCGACGGTGATCTCATAGACCGCACCCGGCAAGCCCCGAACGGAGAAAACAGGCTGATACAGTCCGTCCGCCTCGGTAACGGAGAAAAAGACCTCGCCGCTTTTGCTGATCCGGATCACGCCCTTCTGCGTCATGTTCGGCTTCGTGACCTCGACCACCGTAACGGCGTTTTCCTCCGTGGCATTGTCGGCGGTCACATCAAAATAGACCGGCTCGCTGTTCAGCGTGTAGCCGTAGGGAGCGGAAACCTCGACCAGCGAATAGCCCGTGCCGTATTCCAGCTTTTCGGGGGTAATGAGGTAGCCGTCGCTGTTCGTGTAAAAGATGTCGATGGTGGTAACTTCGGGATAGGTGAAGGTCTGCGTGATAAGCGACCCATCCGGACGGTAGAGCCGGAAGCCTGCGCCCGCCAGCGGAATGACCTTGCCCGTTTCGGCATCCACCTTGACGATCTTGATATAGCTCTCAAAATTGCGGTTGTTGGCAAGGTAGCGATAGGTCTGCCCGTCTTTGGAGATATACACATCGAAATCGGCAAGCAGTTCGCGGCCGTCCCAGCCCTTGGTCTGATGCACCGTGTAGATGCCGTAGGGCAGGTCTTTTGTGACCGCATAGCCGTTTTCATCGCAGGTCAGATAGTCACGCTCGGATGCCTTGGCGCTGTCATAAGAGCCTGCGGCTTTCAGAAAGACCGCAAACTCCGCTCCGGCCTCCGGCGTTTCAAGCTGGGTTTCGCCGTTGTCGGTGTGCTTGATGATGGCGGTCCTGCCCTTGATGATCTGCTCGGTCGCATCGTTTGCCGTGGTGTTATATTCCATGTTATAGTTCTTCGCTTCTGCACCGATGGGATAAACAGTGCTGTCCAGCAGATAGCCCTCGGAGGGCGTGATCTCACGAATGGTCCAGTCATCGCCGCAGACATAGTATTTCGTGGTGAACTGCCCGTTGGCATCCGTAGTGTAGGTGTCCACAAGCTGGTCGCCCTTATAAATACCGTAGACAGCACCGGCAAGGGTGGCATCGCCTTGCGGCAGACCCGTTTCGGCGTCGCTCTTGGTGACAGTGACATTCCACTTTTTCAGAATATTTGTGAAGCTCTTGTTCGTGACGGTATTCCATTCTACCGCCGCCGTCTGCTTTTCGGGGACGACATAGCGGATCGCTGTATCGACTTCCTCCAGCGTGTAGCCCGTGCCAATCAGCACATCGGAAAATACGGCCTTGCCTGTGCTGTCGGTCACGGCGTATTCATCCACCGCAAGCCCCGAAAGCGAAGTGCCGTAGAGGTGGAATTTCACGCCCTCGTTCAAGCCGTCCTCGGAGGTCTTGGTCACGATGAGGGTGCCGCGCTTCAAGGTGTTATTGAAACTGACCGTTGCCACCTGACCGCTGACGACGGTGACACGGCGCACCTCCTGCGGCTCGTATTTGTCGTAGCTCTGCTCGGTAACGGTGTAAACGCCGGGGGCAAGGTTGTCGATCTGAATGACACCACCTGCACCCGTCGTAACGGTCTTGTTCACGCCGTTGCCGGTGATCGTAAAAGAAATGCCCTCGACCTTGCCGTCCTCACTGGTCTTGATGATCTTGGTGCTACCGTAGCTGACCTTGATGTTCAGATAGCCCTTTACGGGATCGTTCACCGTCTGCGCATAGGTGACGGTATCTTGCAGCTTTCCGTTCGGGCCGTACACGCCGTCCGTCCAAGTGATAACACCGCGCCGCTGCGAATTTCTTTTTTCGGCTGTAATGGTGACGGTATCGCTCGGCGCATCGTCCGCCGTGATGGTCAGCGTGTTTCCGCTGACGGAAAAGCGGATGCCAGAAGCGTTTGCCGAGAACACATAATCGGAGAGCACGCCGTTTGTGTCGGTCAGCGTGGCAGTGTAGGCTTCGCCGTTCCATTCAAGTTCAATGTTCCGGGCTTTACCCATAGACTTTGCAAGAAAGCTCGGCACCTTGGAATGGCGCTGAACGCTTGCCGCAATGGAATTGTAATAGCCCATGATCTGACCATACAGCGGGTGGTTCGTGCTGATCTGCTCCACGATGGCGCTTTTGCCGCCCGTACCGACCTTGTTGAAATCGGAATCACGCTCACCGACGACGGTTTCCCAGATCAAAAGCTGTGTGGCAACGGCATGAGCCAGCTTGTCGCCGCCCTCATTCTGTGAGCGCCAAGAGGTCGAGATCGTCCCAGTATAGCCGTACTGAAAGATACGACCGATGAACAGCTTAATATCATCAGGGGTAATCGTGTGGTTATAGGACGACGGATATTCGTCCCAGAAATCCTCGCCCTTTTTCGTAAAGGTGTTGCCCGTCTGCTGCGGCACGCCGGGTTCGATGCAGTAGCAGATATTGCCCTCATACGACCCATTGCACGGATCGTTGTGAAACGGGATGTTGCCGTAGACCAGCCGTTCATAAAGCTCAGGCTGTCGTGCCCCCATTCGCCGCCGTAGTTGGCATCGCCGTCACGGGGATAGGAGATAAGATATACTTCATCGGTTTCTTCTGCGGCAAATGCGGTCGTTCCCATGCCAAACAGTGTGGTAACGCACATCAGCATCGCAAGAAACAGCGACAGCGTCCGTTTGAATTTCTGCGTTTTCATTGAGTAACCTCCTTGAAATGAAAAAACGCACCGTGTTTCTCGGTGCGTTCCTCGGTAAATATTGGGTTTTCAGGCATAGCCGATATACAGGTCGTACTTCCCGTCAGAGCGCGCCTCCGCCCATATCCACACATCGGTTATATCCTCGTCACGGGCGTATCGGTTCAGCCTGCTTTGAATGTCCCGTTCCGGATAGGAGCAGTGAGCACCTGCCGAAATAGGGTTATCCCAGCAGTCCACCGCCGAGCTTTCCAGCCGCAGCCCTACGCTTTCGGCATAGGCTTTGGCATAGTCGATCCAAGTCTGAATGTCAAACGCCGGTTCTGCGGGTTCTTCTTCGCTGGGCAACTCAGGTTCCTTCGGCTGTGTTTCCGCAAGCTCTGTTGATGGTTCGGGTTCGGATGCTTTCGGCGGCGCAGGCTCCATGGCGCTGCTCTCTGTCGGCAGCTTGGCATGGTCTGCGACAGGTATTAAAACCTCTGGCGGTATTTCCACCGTTTCGGGTTCTGCGGTGCTCTCTGCGAAAATCTCTGTACTTTCCGAAACAGAAACGGTTGTGCGCTCCTGCGGCGCAGTGCTTAGCACAGGCTCGGTCATGGCCGTTTCCTCCGAAGATGGCGTCCCATCGAAATAATCTGCATTTGCACAGCCCGAAAAAGAAAGTGCCAGCAGCACTAAAACGACGATGATCCTTGCGTGTTTCATATGCGCAAACCTCCTTTACTCTTTCATTGTACGGATCGCTGCAGAAAACTGCAAAGCTGCCGCCGCTGTAATATCTTTTTTTCGGGAAGTACAGGTAGTTTCGAGGGGGTGAGGTGTGGAGAGGGGGAACACGCCGGCACAGTCGTACACATCAAAAATGGGTATGGCTGCCCCTTGGTAGTAGCTATCGTTCCATATCCCGCTGGCGCTCCCGCCTGCGGTACAGCTCCAATGCCTTGATGATGGTATCTTCAATTTTCTGTGCGGGCGTCCCCGGAGCAAAATACTTGCTGATACGCTCTTTCGGCATTTTGAACTGCTCACGCTGGTTCGGTTTTTCCTCCTGCATAATGGAGAGGATGACTTCCTCCGTCAGCTTCCCGTCCCGGCTGAACTCTTTCATTTTGATGGCCTGCGCCAGCGACGGCGTGCAGTCCTCGCACTCCATCGTGTCGTATAGGCTCTGCTGCTGTTCTTTGGAGAGATAGGAAAGCTCCACGGCGGGACGGAAAGCAATTTTGCCGCTGTCCACCATGTCCAACACCGGCGGGATCAGTTCGGTCAGGCGGATATACCGCTGAATTTGTCGGGCGCTATCGGGAGAATCTTTTGCCAACTGTTCGTCAGACCGCATCCCGATTAAATTTGTGTCCAATGGGCGCAGATTTTCCTTGCTCGGTCTGCCTGCTTGCCGTTTCATGGCTTCCAGCTTCATCTTATAGGCAAATGCCTTTTCGGACGGCAAGATCGTTTCTCGCTGCAAATTGCTGTCCACCATGATGATCGTCGCTTCGTCATCGGTGAGGTTGCGGATGATGCAGGGCATTTCGGTGATTCCCGCCAGCATTGCCGCACACTTTCGCCTATGACCGGCGACCATCTCATAGCCGCCATCCGCTTTGGGGCGGACAAGGGCAGGCACCAGCACGCCGTACTGCCTTACGCTGTCTACCATCTCCGCCATAGCCTCGTCCTGCTTGACCTTGAACGGGTGGTTGGGAAAGTCGGAGATGTCGGCGGGGTTCAGCGTGACAACCTTTTCAAGCTGCGCTTCCGCACGGCTCTCGTCGGTGGAGAACAGGTCATCGAGCGGCGTCATCCCTAAATCTCTCGGTTTTGCGCTCAAGCTCCAACACCTCCTTCGTCAGCGAGCGGTATGCGGCGGCGACCTTGCCGTTCTTGTCGTGGGCAAAGATGCTCTTGCCCCGGCCGCTGGTTTCCGCGGCTCGGACGGAAAAGGGGATTTCCGTACCGAACACCCGGATCTTTTCGCCGTAGTGGGCACGCAGAGATGCGATGAT
>ERZ1034882.756-NODE-756-length-13931-cov-13.046627_pt1 | contig 13931 bp, 30 predicted proteins | sample MGYA00520606_ERZ1034882 | MGnify/ENA primary metagenome ERZ1034882 (study PRJEB33766, sample SAMN09781726) | gut metagenome | biome: gut microbiome | host: Homo sapiens | place: Madagascar | study: EMG produced TPA metagenomics assembly of the PRJNA485056 data...
TCCGCACAGATTGGAAGTTCTGGTAACTCCGCACAGATTGGAAGTTCTGGTAACTACGCACAGATTGGAAGTTCTGGTTACTCCGCACAGATTGGAAGTTCTGGTAACTACGCACAGATTGGAAGTTCTGGTGACTCCGCAAAGATTGGAAGTTCTGGTAACTACGCAAAGATTGGAAGTTCTGGTTACTCCGCAAAGATTGGAAGTTCTGGTAACTACGCAAAGATTGGAAGTTCTGGTGACTCCGCAAAGATTGGAAGTTCTGGTAACTACGCAAAGATTGGAAGTTCTGGTGACTCCGCACAGATTACATCTGAGGGGACTAATTCCATCATTATGGCAGCAGGATATAATTCGATAGCAAAAGGGAAAGTTGGAAGTTGGATTACTCTTGCTGAATGGGTTAAAACTGACAAACAAACAAAAGATGGTTTTGCAGTCTGGAAACCAGTATGTGTAAAAACAGAGCATGTAGATGGAAACAGAATTAAAGAAGATACATTTTACAAACTGGTTAACGGTGAATTTAAAGAAATAGAAAGGTAGGAATAAAAATGGCAGAGAACACAGCAGTAGCAGAGAAAAAGGCTTTTACCACTTCATTAAGCGAGTGGAGCAATACAATTACAGGTCTTATTGTGAATGATTATAAGTCTTGTGGAATGGAATTAGATGATTATTCAAAAGAGTGTGCTATTGAAGCCATGACAAGTATTTTTAACCTTGTAAAAAATGACCCAAAATCAGACATGGGTAAATTAGATACAAGTAATCTGACTGGAATTGTGAAAAGATGTGCGAATCTTAAACTGAATGCCAGTGCATACCCTAGAGAGTGCTATTTCCAGTTGAGAAATGTAAATGTCGGAAAAGACCCACAGACAGGTAGAGATATCTGGCAAAAACAGGTCGAAATGGGTATTGAAGGTAACGGATATGATTCATTACTTTCCAACTACGGAAAGAATGTAAAGCAGGTTTATCCGCATTGGATTATAAAAGAGGGAGATAAATACATTCCACCGAAGCACAAAGGATTATCAGTTACAGAACCGGAATGGGAAGAAAAAGGATTATCAAGCAAAGCCGTAAGGGTTGTTTATCCGGTAATGCTTACTGACGGAACAGTAACGTATCTTTCTGCTGATCGTGACAGCGTTAAAATCAATCTTCTTGCACATGTAAAACAGAACATGATGAATGCTACTTTTGGAATCTGTGCGGACAGATATAAGGCTACAGAGAAGCAGAAATCAGAAATCAAAGAGAAGAAAAATGAGGTTCTGAACGCTTTGAGATCGTGTAAAACAGTTGATGAAATGCTTGAGTGTGAGATTGCAAAACCTTTTATCAGCGGTGCATGGTTAGATACGCCAGAAAGTATGATCCAGAGAAAAATGTGCAACAATGCCATTAGAAAATACCCGAAAAATTATGATCCAATGGCAAGACAGGCAATTCTTGAGATGGATGATATTTACAAAACTGCACAGGCAGAAATTGAAGAAAACGAAAATTCTGTTGATTTTATCGAAGCTGATGCAGAAGTTGTGGAAGCAGAACCAGAGAACTCTATGCCGGATTTTATGAAAGGTGAGTAAGTATGAGAGTAATTTCACAGGATGGAACAATAGATGTTCCTTATGAGGATTTTGTTTTTTCGATATTAAATAGTGGTGGAGGTTATGGAATTGTTGCAGTTAAAAATATTGCAGAACCACCAGAAGTGTTTATGAACAGCCTTATAGCAACCTATTCCACCGAAGCAAAAGCAATTAAGGCTATGGAAATGCTTAGAGAGCGGCATGCTGACAACATTTTTTGTAGAGAAGATATTCAATACAAAGCCGAAATGTTACTAGATGATGGATTACAAATCGTAAGAGAAATGATGATAAAGTATGAATATTTTCGGTTTCCGAAAGATGACGAGGTGATGTGATTTTATGACAGCAGAGTGGAAAATCAAGGGCGTTTATAAAGCTGACGCACAAAAGGTAGCCGATGAAATAGGCGAAAACAGCATAACCCCGCAAGAAGTTCTTGAAAAGGCAAAAGATGAAAATTCAGAACTACACAAGTGCTTCGAATGGGACAATGATGTGGCGGCAGAAAAATACAGATTGGAACAGGCAAGGAAAATAATCATAAATCTTGTATATACTCCAACGAAGAAAGAAGAACAGCAAGTAAGATGTTTTCAGATCACATCTGAAAAGCATGTGTATCAACCTACTAAACATTTTTTGGTGCAAGAAAATGAGTACCAAGCATTGCTTAAAAGAGCAAAAAATGAACTGGAAAGTTTCAAAAAAAAATATGCGACACTTTCTGAATTGGAAACTGTTTTTGAAGCGATGAATACAATATAAAACATAACACATCCTATTTTCAAGTGTTTAACAGGTGCGGTAAACACCTATTATATAACAGCTTTTTATACAACATCAGAAAACAGGTCAAAATAAAACAGGAAAATAAAGCATAGCACAGGACACTTTATCGCACTTGCTAAGCACTTGATTATAGGCACACGCTGATAGCATTTTATAGGCGGTATGATATATCGTCAAGCAAACGTAAGAACAGAATAACAAATGACATTTCAATTTACTATATAACAGGACATCATATCGCTTACAAAGTGCTATCAGTGTAAACAGAAAGGAAACAAAACATGGCTAAAGTTAAAACAATAAAAATTGAACCAATAAAAGAAACTATTATGCGTATCGAAATTGTAGGAGACACAGACCTTATGCTTAATTGCAGAGGAAGATATTACGTTCAGTCTGAAATATGGAGACAGTCACATGACAAAGGAAGTGCAATGCCTGCCATATTCAATCAGAGCAAGAACTTGTGGGAGCAAAGAATAACATCTATTCACTGGAAAAATCCAATCGAATATCACGATGAAGATATTTCGCTTTATACCGAAGAAGAATGGAATAGGTATATGAAAGACAATCAGCCTTGCATTTTAACAATGGCATTTGCGAAAAGTTTCAAAGAAGCATTTATTACATTTTTCAAAGAAACAACTGGAAAAAAAGGTACGGATTTTTCAAGAGCATTTAATGTCAACGGACAGATAGTTCCTATTTCATTTGCAGAAGCACGCATTGAAGATGCTATTGTTCCAACTACTGGTCTTGGTTCTACATCTGTTATATCAACAACCAATGTGTTTAGTGGATGGAAGTGCGAAATTGAAGTAAGCTGTGCAGATATTGTTTTCCCGCCAGAAACGGTTTTGTCAATCATTGACGCAACAGGTAAATATATCGGAATCGGGACACAGAGATCGAATGGATTTGGAAGATATCATATAACGAATGTAGAGGTGATATAGATGATTTTAAAAACAATTGGTTCTGGAAGTTCCGGTAACTGTCATTTGCTTACGGCAAGCAATGGAGAAACGCTTATCCTTGATTGTGGTGTTCCGATTTCTGAAATCAAAAAAGGGTTGGACTGGAATATCAAAAATGTGGTTGGGTGTGTGGTCACGCACCGGCATGGAGATCATAGCAAATCTGTTTACGATTTAATAAAAATTGGAATAAAAGTGGCAACACCATATTTAGCTAATGACGTATATTCACTTGTCAGACTATATTTCGACCATACAAGATTTCGAGTGATTGCATTTGAGCTTGCTACGAAAGATGGGAAATGGACGCACACAAACGCAGACGGAAGTGAATGCCCTTGCTATGGATATGTTATATCTCATCCAGAAATGGGGAAACTTCTGTATGTGACAGACACTGAATTTGTTAAATGGAGATTTGATGATTTAAACCATATTTTACTTGGTGTTGACTACGACAAAAATATGGTTGATATGAACAATCCGGCAAAAGCAAGCCATGTTCTCAGAGGACATATGAGCATTGATACGGCTTGTAAATTTGTTGAAGCGAATTATTCGCCAGATGATGTCCTAAACGTAATCATGTGCCATCTATCGGAAGAAAGTGCAGATAAGGATAACTTTATCGAACAAATGAAAAAATTTGCTTGTGTGGCGAATGTAGATGTTGCAGAGTGTAACAAGGAATGGGTTTTAAGAAAAGGAGATGAATGTCCATTTTGAGAATAGAAAGGACAAGATATGTCGTTATGAGACGAAATCGCACTGAAATATGGTGCGGTTTATCGAGAGGATTTCATTTTGTAAAAGTTGATGAATTGAAAGACACGGCAATTAAAACATATAGAACAGCAAAACAGGCTGAAAGCGGTTGTTCTTCTTGGGATAGAGATTTTGAAGTTGTTGAATGTAAAGAAATAATTGAAATAGAAGAAACAAGATGATTAAAGGCAGTTAGGAGTAGAAATGGTGGCAAATGAAGATGAAAAATATAAAATGTCCTGAGAAATGCAAAAATTGTGAATATCGAAAAATTATTGACTATATCAGGCCATATAATTTTTGTAAAAAGTTAAATGTATCTTTTTCAGCCGATGAACCAGAGTCGTTTTTAGAATGCGGGAAAATGAATGAATCCAAGATTTCTCAGTAAAGGAGTAGCAATGAATATTGACGAATTTTTAGAACACACACAAGAAACAGCTAGAAAGCATCGTTATCATGCAGATTTCTTTGATATAGATAATCCTATGCGTGTCGCTTGCATTAAAAGTGCAGAAGATTGCGAGCAGTTAGCTGGGTGGCTTGAACAATTAAAGGAGTATCAGCAGTTAGATGAACAGGGCAGACTTATCAACTTGCCTTGCAAAGTTGGAGATACGGTCTATGTAGATGCCGCAATTCTTCCAGTGGATAATATGGAGTGTTATGAGGATATCGACAGAGAGGTTCCTGCATACTTCCAAGCACGAATTGTTTCATTCCGTTTTGCAAAAAGGAATTGGATGAAGATTGCAGTTAGAGAAAAATGGTTGCATGAATGGATAGACGATGAGACCGGACCGGATAGCAATTACATAGAGTGTGAGAAAAATTTTGCGATTTTATTGTCTGGTATTGGCAAAACCGTATTCCTCACAAAAGCCGAAGCCGAAGCAAAACTGAAAGAATTGAGAGGTGAAGAAAATGATAACAGTTGATGATTTAATAAAAATTCTTGATACAGAAGGAAATAGATATGGTGGTGCTACAGGAAAACCAAGAATGTTGAATTTATCTATAAATGGCAATTTTGCCGGCAGTATTGAATCTGTAAAGCTAGATGGTTATGGAGATGGGCTTGTTACGGATGTAACGATGGAGATTGCTTCATCTAAATTCACAACAACCAATGCCGACAGAATAAGGAATATGTCGGATGAAGAGTTAGCGGAATTTCTTGTCGGATTTAAAAACACATTCGGCGAAGAATACGAGGGAGAATCTAGCTGTATGAGATGGATTCAATCAGAAGCAGAATAGGAGGGGAAATGAACGATAGATATTTATTCAAGGCAAAGAGAATTGATAACAGGGATTGGGAAATTGGTAGTCTAATTACATTGCCAACAGGAGAATATGAGATTTCAAATAAATGCAATAATCCACCAGATTGCGACCCGATGTGGGATAAAGTAGTAATTACACACAAAGTAGACCCATCCACAATCTGCCAATGCACAGGTTTGAAAGACAAGAACGGCAAGCTAATTTGGGAGAATGATATTTGTGATAGAAAAGAAGAATATCCGGAAATAGTAAAATATAATAATGGCGATTGGACGCTTGATTATAGTTATTTAAAAAGCAAAGAAAGCGGATATTGCTACTGCAATTTAGGATTTTATGTACTTGAACGAAAGTGCGTTGAAGTTATCGGCAACATTTTTGATAATAAAGAGTTATTAGAAAGCGAGGAAAATTAGATGAATCGTGTAATTTTATGCGGCAGACTGACTAAGGAGCCGGAGGTAAGATATTCACAGACAGCAAACGGAAGTATGGCGGTGGCAAGGTACACATTAGCTGTTGACAGAGCTTTTAAAAAAGATGGCGAACAGGCAGCAGACTTTATTAACTGTATCGCATTTGGCAAGAACGGAGAGTTTGCAGATAAGTATTTGCACAAAGGGACCAAGATTATTGTTGAGGGCAGATGGCAGACAGGCAATTACACCAACAAAGACGGACAGAAAGTTTACACTAACGATTGCGTTGTTGAAAGACATGAGTTTTGTGAAAGTAGAGCCGAATCTACTAACAATTCTGGTTATGCGCCGGCACATCAGTCACAGCCATCTCCGGCACCTGTAAGCTCTGCAAATGATTTCATGCAGATTCCAGACAACATGGAAGAATTACCATTCAATTAGAGGTGAAACATGAAAAAAAATAAGGAACAATTACAACAGGAAGTAGCAGAGATCCGGCGGTTTGTGAATGGGGATTCCAGAGATGTGGCGAGAAAAATAGAGGACTGGAACGGTCAGGCATACTGCCCCAACTGCAAAGGACTGTTTGGTGATATTGCAACCATAAAACTTTTAAAGGTGTGGGATATGTCATATTGCAAGTGGTGCGGACAAAAGATTGATTGGAGTGATGTGAAATGAATATCGGAAAAGCATGTGCAATATTTGAACAGATTGAATCTGAAAGATATACAGACGAAGAAAAATTACTGGCAATACGTGAGGTAATTGAAATGCCGACACATAACGGGGTCACAAAAGACACTATTTTAAATGCATTCAGATGGTTATGGAATTATGCGATAGAAGAGGTGACAGAATGAGATTAATTGATATTAAAAAGTTACGAGGATGTGCGATCATCCGTCCTCATACAGGAATAGAAGTAAAAGTAATAGAGCAATTTTCTGACAAGATAGCCCATCAAGACGTGCCAACAGCTTATGATGTGGATGGAATTATTCGCAGACTGGATGATGCATCTTTTTTGGTAGCCACAAGCAAAGAGTTTTGGGACGATCCGCAAAATGGCAAATATGTGGAAAATGTAGTTAGGTTATCGGATGCAATCGAGATTGTAAAGAGAGGTGGAAAGAGTGACAAATAGAGAAAAATTTGCAGAACAGATTTTAGATATTGCGTGTAGTCCTGACAGATTCGCAGTTGACAAAAAAAACATGGAACCAGTTCCATGCAAAGACATTTCATGTGCAGACTGCTATTTTGGAGCGAAGGTTGGTATTACGTGTAACGATGTATGTAAAGAATGGTGCGAATCAGAATATGAAGAGCCACCTATTGATTGGAGCAAAGTGCCGGTTGATACGCCGATTTTGGCTAGAGATCATGAAAGTGCTTTATGGCGAAAAGTGCATTTTGCGAAATACAAAAACAATAAAATCTATACTTGGATTGGCGGTAGAACATCGTGGTCCGGAACAGGAATGGTTGAGTGGAATTATGCAAAACTTCCAGAGGAATGTGATAAATAATGAAAAAATATAAAAATACAGTGGCATATGTAAGCAGTTATTGTACACATGCATTAGAAGAAATATTAATTGATCACGGAAATGTCGGGTATAAATTAGTTTCTACACAAATGGTAGAGAATAAATATGGTGTACAGATAATTTATTTATTTTTTACGAAAGAAATTGAGGAATAAAAAAGAAAGGATGTTGAATAAAAATTGAACTATCAGAACATAGCAAAAGCTAAAGCCATAGAAAAGAAAAACAAGGAACGCTGGCTGAAAGTAAATTCAACACTGAACGACAAAAGTGGAATTTATATTCTGCTCAGAACTGATGAAAACGGTTTCAGATATGCATATATCGGACAAGCGGTTCATATTTTGACCAGATTGGCACAACACCTTGTAGGGTATCAACATATTGATCTTTCGCTTAAAAAACATGGTTTGTATGACTGCGACAATAATCCCTATGGTTGGAAAGTCGGTTTTTATAATTATCCAAAAGAAGAATTGGACTGGAGGGAACAATATTTCATCAAAACTTATGCAGATTTAGGATATCAGCTTCGCAATAAAACTTCTGGTTCGCAAGGGGCAGGCAAGGCACAGATTGATGACTACAAGCCACATAAAGGCTATAGAGACGGCATACAACAAGGCAAAAAGGTGTTGGCAAGGGAATTATCGTCTATCGCTGAAAAACACCTTAAAATCGAATTGAGAGCGGATAAAGCTAATAACAAGGTGTCACAGAAGCAGTATGAGAAGTTTATGAGTTTGTTGAAAGCAGGTGAATAAAAATGCTGATCCCGAAAGTGAAAGCTGAAGAGTTTGAAAAATTCGGTTTCAAGAAATGTAAGGGCGAATATGGTAAGAATGGTTGCTATTACCTTTGCGTTGCAAGAGGTGCAAAAATGCTTTTTGTTAGTGATGTATATTTTGACGTTAATGAGTGGAATGATAACGACCCAAGAATACATAAAGACGCAAATTGTCGATACAGAGACCACAGGAGTTATCTTGATATTATTTATGAGCTTATCAAAGCAAATATGCTTGTAAGCGATTGTTTGAAAGAAGGTAGGAGTGAATGAGCGAAATTAAAGGCTATACAGCGGAAGAAGTCGCACGAAATAAAAAGGAAGAACTTATTAGCTATTATGAATTTTGCAAGTGTAATTTAGCTGAAATCAGACAGCATGAAAAAGAAATTTCAGATATAAGACTTGATTACAATTCAAAGATAGAAAATTACAGGAAGAAAAGCGTAAACAGAGTTCTTGACTTCGTAAGAAGTGAATATAGGGCAGGTAGAATTTGCGACCTTGAAACGCTATTGTGCCACTGTCAAAACAAGCTGAATGGCAATCTTGACGGAACAGAATTAGACCTTGATGAGCATTTAAGAGGAGTTTCTTTTAAGAAAGTGGGTGATTCAGAGTGAGTAACAATGCGAATATAGTAATAGCACAGGCTTTAATGATGAGAATTAAAGATTATGCAGAAAGAGCCTTAGATAGAAAAGATGTAACGCTTGATATGGCTATGGTTGAAATACGCGATACAGTTGACGCTTATGACGAGTATTTTCAGACAGGAAGAACCCCCCAGTAACTAACTAAAAATCAAAGAAAGGAATAGGTTGTGCGCACATAAAACCGAGGTTTCCTTTTGGTAGATTTAATATGATAGTGCATTGTTTATTTGAACAGTCAGGCACATTCAAGAATGCTTTCAAAAAGTATGGAATTGAAGCCTATGATTATGATATTCAGAATGAATTTGGCGAAACTGACTATGTTACCGACCTTTTCAAAGAGATAGAGGGGGGGTACAACGGTGAGCCGAGTTTGTTTGATGAAATAAAATCTGATGATTTGATTCTTGCATTTTTCCCATGCACCAGATTCGAAGCACGAGTTCCGTTGCTGTTCAGAGGGCAGGCAACGGAACAAAATGGATGGGATAACATCCGGAAGCTAGATTATTCAATTGGATTGCATAAAGAATTGCATGAATTTTATGTAAAATTATCGCAATTATGTGTTGTGGCATACAGAAAATGTTTGAAAATTATCATAGAAAATCCATATACGCAGCCACACTATCTGACCACATACTGGTGCATTAAACCATCGTTGATTGATAAGGACCGGACGCAGAACGGTGATTATTACAAAAAACCTACGCAGTATTGGTTTATAAATTGCAAACCGAAAAATAATTTGGTTTTTGAACCTTTAGAAGAGGTGCAAATTCGTACTATTGCAAGAGTCAAATCAACAGACAAAACAAGTCGAAAAACAGAACGCAGCCTTATGCATCCTCAATATGCGGACAGGTTTATAAGGCAATATATTTTGGATGAAAAATATTGGAAACAGGAGAAAAAGTGATGTTCGAAGTAGGACAGAAATATAAAATTTATAGAAACGGTGCAACCGAAATCAGAGAGAAAAACTGGGTGAATGCAGTAGTAGAATCTGTGCCAGATCACGGCAGATTTGTACGTCTGAGATTACATTTTACTGGTGGATTCACAGGACATACAAGCTATGTAGAATCATATCCGGTTGCAGAACTTGAGAAAATGATTGAAAGTGGAGAATTAGTGAGAAGATAGGAGGGGAAATCATGGAACAGCAGGCGGCAGAACAGATTAATTGTATTCTTGAACTTTTGCGTAATTGTCTTATTCAGAATGGCGTGAGCATTGGATTTACAGAGGATAATGAACTGATGTTTTTTGACACAGACACTTATCTGGAAGATGAAATATTCTGCGGATTTACAGTACCGATCGAAAAATTAGTGAGGTAAAACAATGAAAATAGAATTGCGAAAAGGTCTTGTTGCTTATGACACGAAAAACAATATATCGCTGAATGGTACGATTATTAATTGTGGCTGCAAATCACCAAGATTGCTTTCGATTGGCATTATTGACAACACTAATTTCTGTATAAGTATGGTTGAGTGTCAGAATTGTGGGAATGTTATATTTACTAAAAGTGAGGAATAGGAGAATGAGAAATGTAGATAAAATTCGTTCCATGAGCGATGCTGAACTGGCGGAGTTTTTGTGTGCCGTATCATCGTACACATCGGAATATCGGTGTGAAGAATGCATGGCATCTGAGTATTGCAAGAAAGGACATCAAGGTTTTATTGACTGGTTGCAGGCAGAATGTGAAGAAACAAATTGATTGTTCAAACAAAAGATAGATAAAGGGGATGATTAAATTGGCAGAAAGAAGAATGTTTGCAAAAAAAATTACAGAAAGCGATGCTTTTTTGGATATGCCTAGTAGTACACAGATGCTTTACTTTCATTTGTCGATGAATGCCGATGATGATGGATTTGTTAATAATCCAAAGAAAATACAACGGATGTGTGGTGCTAGTGACGATGATTTTAAGCTGTTAGTTGCTAAGTCATTTGTTATTTTGTTTGAAAGTGGGATTATCGTAATAAAACACTGGAAAATGCACAATTACATTCAAAGCGACCGATATAGACCAACCGATTATGTAGACGAAAAATCTATGCTTGGAGTAAAGAGAAACAAAGCATATACGTTAGATGAAAATAAAATGTATACAAAATGTATCCAAGATGTATCCGTAGGTAAGGATAGTATAGGTAAGGATAGTATAGGTAAGGATAGTATAGGTAAGGATAGTATAGGGGAGAGTGTGAGAGGGGGAAAAGCTAAACGCTTTATTCCCCCAACGGTTGAAGAAGTCGAAGCATACTGTTCGGAACGTGGAAATGGAATTGATGCACAATCGTTTATTGATTTCTATGAATCCAAAGGGTGGATGATTGGAAAAAACAAAATGAAAGACTGGAAAGCAGCAGTTCGAACATGGGAGCGGTCAAGAAACAAAAATTCAACTGAAAAAAGCAAAACAGTTTTTGATGAATGGAGGGAATCTTAATGACCAGAGATGAAACAATACAAATTCTGATGATGGTACAAGCTGCATACCCGAATTATAAGCCATCGGATAAAACTGTTGCGATCAACACTTGGAACTTGTTACTTTCTGAATACTCATATTCTCAAGTGGAATCTGGATTAAGGGCATACATACTGTCTGATACTTCCGGGTTCGCACCAAGCATTGGTCAGCTGATTGCAAAAGTCAAAACAATTGAGGAACCGGCTCAGTTAAATGAATCAGAAGCATGGGGATTAGTCAGCAAGGCAATTCGGAACGGGTATTACGGAGCGGTGGAAGAGTTCTCAAAACTTCCGCCATTGGTACAAAAAGCTGTCGGAATACCAGACAACCTCAGGAACTGGTCACAGACGAATCTTGATAGCGTTGAAACGGTTATTCAATCCAATTTCTTGAGATCGTACCGGGTAGAAGCGCAGAGAGCGGCAGAAATATCAAAAATGCCATCTGACGTCAAAACAATGATTGAGAATACGTCTCAGAACTCTTATTCGGCTCAAATAGCGAATAAAAATAAATGTTCGGTAAAATCCTTGCTTGAAGATAAAAAAACTGAATACGGTCAAAATAGCGATATTGCAGCGTCTATGCCAAATGATTGGCGTGAAAGATTAGATAAGGGGTGGAATTGATGAATCAATACAAAGTTTTTGTGAATGGGAAAACATTTATGGAGTGTGCAACTTCCGAGGAGTTGACGGAAATGTTTGGTATATCTCCACTGAAAGCAAAACACATGTCTGACGAACACAAGCCGGAGAACATTGAAATACGTTTGGAAAAGATTGGTGAAGTTAAGAAACCGAAGAAACTAAGTATGACAGCTAGATTTTGTGACAGATTTGGAAAAGAAGCATATGCACAGTGGGTGGAAATGAACAAAAGATATGGTAGTAAGGTGAATGTATGAGCAGTAAATTAAGCAGAGCAAAACGGAAGAAAAAACCTAATTATGGCTGGATGCAGTCAGAAATTGATGCAATAGGCGAATATCAGAGCAGAATAAAGTGGATGTCGAAAATGTCAAGCAGAGCATACACAAATATAAAAGAGATTTCGTTGTGGGTATTACATGACAAATTCGGATTTGGAATAAAACGATTGAATCGTGTAAATGAACAGGTTAGAAGTTGCGTGTTAAAAAACGATCAGGCTGGAATTAAAGTGGATCACATGATTTTGTACTGCAAGGAAAAAATGGATATTGATATTTATGCAGAGTGTAAGCACATCCCAAGAAATGCCAGATACCAGATTGCAGAAATTCAGCATCCGCGGAATACACGGGACATGTACGATTACACACAAGCAGCTACACTGGCATGTGCACTGGCAATATGCATGGTTTGCACGGAATTACAGGAGATTGAAAAGTTCAGTAAAAATCAGATCCGGAAATTTGTCGGAGAATGCATCGCACTGATTAATGATTATATTGTAACTGGATATATTACACAAGATGACGTAAAGCAAATTTTGAAAGAAGAAGTTAAATTTGATTTGGCGGGAGGTGTGAATAATGGCTAGTAAAAAAACATTAGTTCCGATATGGGAAAAGGTGACGCTGACTCTTGAAGAAGCAGCAGCTTATAGCAATGTTGGTGTCAACCGGTTAAGAGAGATGACAAATGATCCAAGATGCCGGTACGTGATCTGGTGCGGCAACAAGCGGTTGATAAAAAGAAAAGAGTTTGAAAAATTCATATCGGAAAACATGGAAATGTAGACTTTTAAAGCCTTATGTAGTAATATGTAATTACTGTATTAAGGCTTTTTCTTTTAAAGAAAGGGGTGCGACTAATGGGAAAAAGCCTAAAAGGAAAAGAACTTGGTGTTGGGATTTCTCAGAAAAAAGATGGTAGCTATCTAGGGAGGGTAACAGATCGCAGCGGCGAAAGGTCTTCAAAAACATTTAAAAAGCTGGCAGAATGTAAAAAATGGGTTGCCGACATGCAGTATAAAAAAGAACACGGAAATGCGCTTAACAGCAAAGAGCCTACTGTTACGGCAAGTTTTGAATATTGGCTTTATGAAATTAAAAAAGAGCAAGTCAGAAACATAACGTTTGTTGCATATGAGGGACGGTGGAAAAATCATATAAAACCGTTCATAGGGGACAAACTTACATCGGAAATATTGCCTGTTCACTGCATAAATATACTACAAAATGCAAAGAAAAAAGGCATGAAAACATCAAGTATAAATAAAATAAAAATGTTATTGAATAGTTATTTTAAGTTTTGTAAAAGAAATAAAATGATAGATGATAACCCAATAACAGAAGATGTATATGCAGTTGGAGAAAAATCTAAGGAAAGAAGATTTCTCACAAAAAAAGAACAAATAGATTTTTTGATTTCTGAAAAAGGGAAATCATACTACAATGCTTGCGCATTTATCCTACAGACTGGATTAAGGGTTGGGGAAATAAACGCGTTGTCTTGGAATGATATTGATTTTGAAAATCGAATTGCGGAAGTATCAAAAAGTGCTAAATATCATAGCAAAGACGGCTGGGAAATTTCTGAGCCAAAAACGGAAAATGCTGTAAGAAAAATTCCACTCACAGAAGAAGCAATAAACATACTTATAGATC
>ERZ1034882.764-NODE-764-length-13724-cov-9.456727_pt1 | contig 13724 bp, 7 predicted proteins | sample MGYA00520606_ERZ1034882 | MGnify/ENA primary metagenome ERZ1034882 (study PRJEB33766, sample SAMN09781726) | gut metagenome | biome: gut microbiome | host: Homo sapiens | place: Madagascar | study: EMG produced TPA metagenomics assembly of the PRJNA485056 data set...
TTTGTATATCTATAATAAAATGTTATATTTGTAGAAACTAAAAAACGTTTTAACATTGATTTCTATTAACAAATCAAGTTGCATATTTGCAACTATTATCAGCTTCATGCTGATCATACTAACCCTTTCGTGCTCAGAGCATGAAAGAATACTCTCTAAGAGAAATGATGTGCAGGAAAATTATCTGCAATTGTCCTCTTACCAAAGTTTTGATTGCCTATCTACCGAAGACATTTATACGCTATCCTTAGCAATTAAGAGATTCGGAATTTACATCGACGGTAACGATCTGAAATACAGAGCTGAATCCGCACAGCAAATCAACATCGATCCTGAATTGTATACTATAATAGAGGGGTTTATCAACAAAGAGCAAATTAAAACAAGATCTTATGATAATCCAAGTGACTGCGTAGCTCAATCTCTATCTCTATGGGGAGGAGCATCCTATGAGACAATTAACGCATACATAATAAGCGAATTTGGGAATGATGGAGTACCTGCAGACAAGATATTTGACGTTATTAGACATTTCTTTCCCAAAGCACAAACTCATTACTTAGACACAAACGACATTGATTTTTCAGCAAGCATTATGACCACTGTTGGGGTTATGTACACAGAAAATCAATACTCATTACACATGGTAAACATTGATTATATTGATTCTCTCGGCTATGTTACATACTTTGACAAACAACAAGGTAGTATTGGCTACAACAACGCCACTGATTATTCCGTATTCTACTCAAAAGAATAATATAATACGAATATACTAAAAAATTATAACACTATGACTAGGACAAATGCTCGGCTGCTGTCAACACTAGCGCTCGTACTGACACTTGCAGTCACACAACAGGCTTATGGTCAGGTTGACTCGATCATGGACAAGCAATATGAATGGTGCGGAATCTCAGTAAAGGTTCCGGACGGTTTTCGCGCGGAGGAGGCCGACATGATCTGGAAACCTAACAAAACCTTTGAGCACAAGCACTCTGGGCGCTTCATCAATGTCATGGCCAAAAGCGATGACGGCAATTGCGTTCTGCTGTACACAAAGGCATTGCATAGGCTTATCAAGAAAGGTAAAGAGGACCGGATGGACGGACAGATGGCCCTGATCAGCAGAGAGATGATGGAGGGCATGGGAATCTTGGACGAGTCCGGGATGACAACACTGGAAAACAGCGACTCAAACGACCTGTTTTACACTGAGGAGCACATCACCAGAATCACCGGAGAGTCGGTCAGGAAAATGACGGGAGCCGACCTGGTCTGCTTCTACGACCTTCCGGTCGAGAATTCTGAATTCACCAAAGAATCCTCCAAACTGGATGGATTCCAGCCGAAAACTCTTACAAGAATCCACATCATCAAGGAAGGTGGCGCTCATTATGACATCATCATGCTCCTGAACGAATCTGGGACAAAATTCAAATGGACTTACCTTCAGGCATTCCTGGAAAGCATCAATTTCGATTCCAAGCGCATCAGTCAGACTTGGGAAGTGATTGATTGATGACAACAAATCCCGGCCAGCTATCGAACTACTGGCCGGGATCGTTATATTAAATAAATCAAGACTATTCAGCCTCAGAAGTCTCGCCTGCGGTCCCTTCATGCGGCTCATCCTCCACATCGGCTCCGGAGAGGGAGCGGGCGGCGGCCACGGCGCAGTTGATGCCGTCGATGGCCGAGGAGACGATGCCTCCTGAATAGCCGGCGCCCTCACCGCAAGGGAGAAGTCCAGGGAAAGAGTCCGCCTCGCAGTTGCGAGGATTCCTCGGAATACGGACCGGAGACGAAGTCCTGGACTCCACACCGATCAACAGAGCGTCATTCGTATAGTACCCTCTCATCGATTTCTGGTTCACGATCGCGAAAGCATCCTGAAGCCTCTCAGCGATGAACGGAGGAAGAATCTCGTGCAGCGGAGCCGGAACGACACCCGGCTTGTAGGAAGTCTCCGGAAGATCCTCCGAATCCTCACCCTCGCAGAAATCCACCATCCTCTGCGCCGGAGCGACGAAAGGATTCTCCGAATCGGAATGCTCGTGGGCATATTCCCACATCTTCCTCTCCACATCCTTCTGGAACTCAAGGCCCGCGAAAGCGCCCTTGTCGGTATATTCCTCCGGGATGTCCTCCGGATTGATCTGCACAACCACGCCGGCGTTGGCGAACTTGCCGCTTCGCGCCGAGTTGGACATTCCGTTCATCACGATGGTCTCAGGTTCGGTCTCCGAAGGCACCAGAACGCCGCCCGGGCACATACAGAACGAGAACACGCCACGGTCGTTAACCTGCTCTGTGAATGAATATTCCGCCGCCGGCATACCCGGTTCCCACTGGCCGTGGTAGCGGATGTCGTTGATCAGGGCCTGTGGATGCTCCACACGGACTCCCATCGCGAATCCCTTGGCCTCAAGGGCGCAGTCCTTGGCGACAAGCATCTCGTAAATGTCACGGGCGGAATGACCGGTGGCAAGGATGACCTTCTTCGCTGAATATTTCTGGACGCTCGGCTTGCCAGTTTTCGTAAGGTTCTCAGAATCAAGTGCCGAAACCTCGATCGTGCCGTCCTCATTGCGGGTCATGTCGGTGACCTTCGTGCCGAAATGATATTCACCGCCCCTGGACTCGATGCACTGGCGGATGTTCTCCACGACTTTCGGGAGACGGTCCGTGCCGATGTGCGGGTGGGCATCGACGAGAATCTGAGGGCTTGCGCCGAAGTTCACGAACTGGTAGAGCACCTCTCTGATGTCACCCCTCTTCGAGGAGCGGGTAAAGAGCTTTCCGTCGGAGAACGTGCCGGCTCCGCCTTCGCCGTAGCAGAAGTTGGACTCTGGATTCAGGATTCCCTCGCGGGTGAGTTTCGCCATATCGAACTTGCGGTCGCGCACGTTCTTGCCCCTCTCCAGAATGATCGGCTTGAAGCCGAGGGTCAGGAGCTTGAGGGCGGCGAACATTCCGGCGGGACCGGCTCCGATGATGATCACGGGGTCGGCGTCGGTGACATCCTTATATTCAGGAATCTCGTAAGGGACGTAAGATTCAAAGCGGTGGTTGTAGCCCTCGATGCGGTAGCGGTAGATCACATCGTTGCGGGCGTCGATCGAACGTTTGGCGATCACGCAGGTCGCGTCGGCGTTCGGGAAGGTCGGTTGGTAGGACTTTGTCGGGTCAATCACGTTGATGACCGCGTTGCCGCGGAGGTTCATCTCTCGCGCCGCGACTATCCTCACGTCATCCGGCCTGAGGTCACGGCCAACCCTACCTGTCATTTCAAATTCAATCATATTCTTTTCCTAAAAGCAGATTTTTTTCCTATTATACAATATTATCAAAATTTCAAGCGATCAATTCCTTTCACGTTACCCTCACCCTAAATCCCACTCCTCGCCTGAACCACAAGTGGTTCAGAAAGGTTCGTCATTGGAACATTTCCTATCATATTCATTATTAATAATCCGCGATGCGGGAGACGGGGGCGATGTCAAGGGGGGTGCGCTCGCCAGCGAGGTAGTGGAACCAACCGGCTATGGCGATCATCGCGGCGTTGTCGGTCGTGAACTTAAACTCGGGGAGATATGTGTTCCAGCCCCGCTTGCGCCCCCCCTCCTCGATCGGGGAGCGGAGCCCGCTTTTGGCGGAGACTCCCCCGCCGATGGTCACGTCCTTGATCCCGGTCTGTCTCGCGGCCTTGATCAGCTTGTCCATCAGGATGTCTATCAACGTCTTCTGGAAGCTGGCGCAGATGTCCTCCTTGTTCTTCTCCATAAACTCCGGATCCTTCGCCATCTCGTCACGCACGAAATACAGCAACGAGGTCTTCACTCCGCTGAAACTGTAGTCCAGCCCCGGAATCTGCGGCTTCGCGAACTTGAAGCGGTTCGGATCCCCCAGTTTGGCCAGCCTGTCGATGACAGGGCCACCAGGATAGCCAAGTCCCATCATCTTGGAGCATTTGTCAAACGCCTCACCCACAGCGTCATCGATCGTCTGGCCGAGAATCTCATAGTCCAACGGGCCGTTCACCTTGACAATCTGCGAGTTGCCTCCGGAGACCAGCAGACAGAGGTACGGGAACGCCGGCTGGCGGCTCTCCTTGCCCTCCTGCTTCACGAAGTCAGCGAGAATATGCCCTTGAAGGTGATTGACCATAATTATAGGAATATTCAGGGCCACACCAAGAGCCTTGGCGAACGATGTGCCGACAAGCAAAGATCCCAGAAGCCCGGGGCCACGGGTGAAAGCTATGGCCGTGAGGTCCGAAGCCTTGATCCCGGCCTTGTCCAACGCCTGGCTTACGACAGGCACGATGTTCTGTTCATGGGCTCTGGAGGCGAGTTCAGGAACGACTCCTCCATAATCCTTGTGGACCTGCTGGCTCGCTATAACGTTGGAGAGCAGGAATCCGTCCTTGATAACGGCGGCCGATGTGTCGTCGCAACTCGATTCGATTCCAAGGATATAATCCGACATATTCTTCAAAGACTTTTTATCGAACGGCAAAGATACAACTATTTTCGTCAATCCAACGGATATTTAGTATCTTTGTTGTTACAAGCCTCCGGACGCACATCGCCGTGGCTTGCGGTTATTGAAGAAGGCTATCAAGATATTCCGGGGCATCATTGTGGTGACGGCCTCCGTGCTTTTCGCCTGCTGGATTCTGTTGCAGACTCCGGCGGTTCAGACTTTTGCCGCAAGGAAAGCCGTGGAGGCTCTGGGAGACGCGCTGAACGGACGCGTGGAATTCTCAAAAATCCACCTGAAGCCTTTCTCTGCGTTGGTACTCAATGATGTGGTCCTAATCGACAACGCCCCTGTGACAGACTGGAACGGCGAGCGGCTCGACACTGTCGCCAAAGCCAGATCCATTGTCACCACATTCTCCCTCAAAGGATTAAGGAATGACGGGACGCTCCACATAAAAAGGCTCAGTGTCAACGACGGCATGTTCGTCTTGGCGAAAGACGAACGGGGCGGCAACATAGGACGCCTTTTCAACAAGTCCGAGGAAAAGAAAGAAAGCGCCCCACTCACAATCAGGCTTGACGCGGACAGGGTCAGAGTCAAGAATTTCCGTTTCCGGCTTGTAAACAAGACAGGCACATCCCCGCTCAAGGAATATGGCATAGATTGGAAGAACCTTGATGTCACCGCTCATGACCTTCAAGTCCAAAATCTCAGTTACTCTGACGGGCGCACCGCCGGCACGGTGAAGAACCTGAGCGCAAGCGAGAGAAGCGGCTACGAAATTCTGGCCATGTCCGGAAAAACCACAGTCGGGAAAGACAGGACCTCCATCCGGAACCTGCATATTCTTGACAAGTGGTCAGACATAAGCATGACTGAATACGCCATGGAATATGCCGGTGTATCCTCCTTCTCCAACTACATAGAAGAGGTCGTGATGACGGGAAACATATTCAACAGCAGGGTGGATTTCAAGAGCATTTCCTACTTTGCCCCGGCCTTGGTCAAAATGAAATCCGTGATAAACCTCAGGGAGGCTGACGTGAATGGTTCCGTCAAAGACATGTATATCAGGAACTTCGACTTTCACGAGACGTACAGCGGAGTCTCAGGGTCCATTGACGGAAGACTTTCCGGGCTCCCGAGCGCGAGCGGCATGCTGCTGGATTTCAGACTTGACAACCTGGCGTTCACCACAGACGAGCTCGGAACCTTCATAAGGGGTTTCGCTCCAGGCGCGTCCATAGATCTGTCCAAGTTCGCTCCAGGGACTAGATTCACGTTCAACGGAAATGCCAACGGAACACTTAACAGACTGAAAGTAAAAGGCAACATAACATCTTCGCTGGGAGCGCTGACCGCAGATGCCTATATCCGGGACATCCTGACAAATGGAAAGGCCATCGGACTGGGCGGAAATGTCTCCGCCAGAAACCTTGACATAGGAAAACTTGCCGGAGTCAAGCAAATAGGTGAAGTGACTCTCAGGGGTGCCATGGGAATGACCGTCGGGCAAGGAAGGACCAGCATTCACATAGACACGCTGTCCGTGGAGAAATTGTCGGCGTTGGGTTACGATTATTCCAATATCGTGGCGGCTGGGACATATTCAGACAACGCTTTCGATGGCCGCATCGTGTGCGGCGACCCGAACCTGAATTTCCTCTTCCAAGGTCTGTTCACACTCTCGGACAAAACCCGTAACGGACTCTATAAATTCTATGCGTCAATCGGTTACGCCGACCTGCATGCATTGAGACTGGACAAGAGGGAAAACTCCAAGATCTCCGGAAGAATCAACGCCAACTACATGAACATCAGCCGAGGAGACCTCATCGGGGACCTCGATGTACTGGGGCTTACTCTTGAGAACGACAACGGCTGGCACGAGATCGGAGACATCTGTGTGAAATCCCATTCCAACAACAACGTCAACCGGGTCAACGTCACGTCAAGCTTCATTAATGGCGGTTACGTAGGTTCGAAACCTTTCACAAGCCTTATCAGAGACGTGCAGGGGCTTACAGTTCAGAGGGAACTCCCGTCGCTCTACAAAGGGAAGACGGCCGATTGGAAAGGCGATGAATATGACCTGAGTCTGGATGTTGCCGATGCAAGGGACGTCCTGTCGTTCCTGAAGCCTGGACTCTACATCGCCCAAGGCACGAAAGTGCGTCTGAACGTGGCCGGTGACGGTAATGTGACAGCGTCCGTAAAATCACCGAGAATCGCCTTGGACAAGGATTTCATCAAGGACGTCAACCTGAGCTTTGACAACAAGGACAGCAGCCTGAACGCGACAGCGTCTTGTTCAGCGATCACTATGTCCGGACTCAGTCTATTGGACGACAACCTCATTCTCTATGCCAAAGGAGACAGTTTCGGAGTCGGATTCACCTACGACAACGGCACCGAGCGCGCCAATAAAGGTGAGCTGTACCTCACAGGAAAACTGGGACGGTCGCATGGTGGAGAATTGACGGTCAACGCCAAGACACTTCCTTCCTACATCTGGTATGAAGACGCCACGTGGAATGTGTCGGGATCAGCGATCAACGTGATCGGGAAAGACATCAAGGTTGACAATCTGACAGCCGTGTGCGCGGATCAATCGGTGCAGGTTGACGGAGGATATTCATCAACCAGAAAAGACACGCTTTCAGTCAATCTTGTAAAGTTCGATCTTGGCATCCTCAACAAATTTCTCGGAGAGAACTTCGGAATATCCGGTCTCGCCACAGGCCATGCCATCATCTCCTCGCCGTGGAAAAGCAACGCCGGCCTTATGATGAGACTGACTTCTGATTCCACCCAAGTGGCCGGACACCGAATGGGAACATTGCGCCTGGCCAGCTCGTTGGACGACAACAAGATGCATGTCATCGCCAGAAATGACATCAACGGAATCACCACGCTTGGCGTCAGCGGGGATTATTTCCTCGACAGACACACGATAGACGCCACCGCGGATTTCAACGGCATGGACGTCGGATATATAGCCCCGGTGCTGGAGTCCGTGTTCAGCGAGATGGACGGTGCGATGAGCGGCAGGGTCCATGCCCGCGGCCCGCTGGGCTCGCTCTCCCTGTCCAGTGAGGGAACCACTTTCGACAATGTGCTGCTGAAGGTCGGCTTCACGAATGTACCTTATTATGTCAACGGACCGTTCTCCGTCACCAATCAAGGCTTGTTCTTCGATGGCGTAACGATCAAGGACCGTTTATACGGCACCGGAACAATCTCCGGCGGGTTGCTGTTCGATCACCTGAAGGATTTCAGGCTGGACACAAGGATAAAGATGCAGGGCATCGAGGCTATCGACATGACGGAGAGCGACAACCAGGCGTTCTACGGTCATCTTTTCGCCAGCGGCGATGTCCTGGTCAAAGGGCCGTTCGATGCAGTGCAGTTGGATGTCAACGTCCGCACTGACAAGAACGGACGCATACATATTCCTATAGACAACGCCTCCAACGATGGTAAAAACGACCTCCTGACATTCAAGCAGGCCTTCAAGGAAGTCTATGTGGATCCTTACGAGGCAATGATGAGCAATATGGAACGGAACCGTGGCAAGGGCAGCGACTTCGGGATAAAGCTCAGGGTAAACGCAACTCAGGGCACAGAGGCGTACATCGAAATCGACAGGGCCGCCGGGAACGTGCTGAACGGCCATGGTCAGGGAATAATCGACATCGAGGCTCGCCCGGGACGAGACTTGTTCACGATTAACGGCGACTATACCCTGCGGTCCGGTAATTTCCACTTCAACGCCATGGACATCGCCAAGAGAGACTTCACCATCTCGGACGGCAGTTCGATCAGGTTCAACGGAGATGTGATGGACAGTGACCTGGACATCAAAGGAATATATTCCACAAAGGCTTCGGTGGCCACCCTGCTTGCCGACACGACGACAGTTTCGGCAAGGAGGACCGTAAACTGCGGCATCGGTGTCTCCGGGAAACTCCGCGAGCCGAAACTATCCTTCTCCATCGAAGTCCCGGATCTGGATCCGACCACGAAATCAAGGGTGGAAAGCGCTCTCAACACAGACGACAAGGTGCAGCGTCAGTTCCTGTCGCTCCTGATCTCGGGCAGTTTCATGCCGGAAGAGCAGTCCGGTGTCGTGAACAACACGAACATGCTCTACTCCAATGTGGCGGAAATCATGGCCGGACAGCTGAACAACATTCTTCAGAAACTGGACATTCCGCTTGACCTCGGACTGAACTACCAGTCCAGCGAAAGCGGCACCAACATATTCGATGTGGCTGTATCAACGCAACTCTTCAACAACAGGGTAATAGTCAATGGCAATGTCGGGAACCGTGAATATGCCAAATCCTCCTCATCATCGGACGGTGATGTGGTCGGTAATCTGGATATCGAGATCAAGCTTGACAAGTCCGGCCAGCTGAGACTGAATCTGTTCTCACATTCGGCGGATGACTACACCACCTATCTGGACAACACGCAGAGAAACGGTGTCGGAATCGCCTACCAGAGGGAGTTCAACACGCTAAAGGAGTTCTTCCGCAATCTGTTCACGGGCAGGAAAAAACGGGAGCAGAGGGCGGCGGCCTATGACAACGGACCTCGGGAACTTAAAAGGATCTCCATCTTCAAGGATGGAGATCAAGGAGAATCAAAGAAAAAGTAAACAATTAATATTCAGAAATATGATAACAAACATCGCATTGGTGGCTCATGACTCAAGGAAGCAGGAACTTTTGGATTGGGTACGTTACAACGCTGGTTCCCTCAAACATTGCCATCTGTTCTGCACCGGCACGACCGGCCGTCTTGTTTCCGAGGCGCTGACAGAGAAACTTGGACCTGAGGCTCCGTCTGTCGTGTGCATGCTCAGCGGGCCGCTCGGCGGTGATTTCGAGATCGGTGGCATGATAGCCGAGGGAAAGATCGACATGTTGGTATTCTTCTGTGACAACCTCATCATGCAGGGGCATCAGAACGATGTGATGGGCCTGACCCGTCTCGCGTCCTTGTACAACATCCCGTTCGCAACCAACCGCAGCACCGCTGACTTCATCATCTCCTCCCCTCTCTACACCAGCGAGCACTACAAGCGCATAATTCCAAACTGCATCGACTCTTACAAAAACCGCAAGTTATAATCTCCTCTGGGGCTGTCACGATAGTGACTGGGGTTGAATAAGGAACAAAGTTCCGGCCTTTTTTGCCAAATCGCCCGGAGCGGAGCGACGCAAGGGGTCTGGGGAATCCGGTCCCCTGTGCCCCTCTGGGGCTGTCACGATAGTGACTGGGGGTTGAATAAGGAACAAAGTTCCGGCCTTTTTTGATAAAATCAAAAAAGGCCGGAACTTCACAGCCCCGACCTTTCCCACTTAATACAAACCTAATTATGAATAAAACGTATGATAAACAGTCCCCATAGGCTAATAGATTAGAAAGATAAAATCCTATTAGAACCAATTAACTCTTTGTCCTTTCTTATGCATTATCAGTGCCAAATCGACTTTTCTTTCGAATATTATGACAATTTTGCCAAAAATCAAACATAAAGCATCAGTTTTTAAAGGTTGTCCCAAATTCTTCACACTGCCAAAATCCAAAAACCTTGAAATAATGGGAAGAGATGCCTATCTTTGAATATTATTAATAAGGAATATGAAGATCGGCATAGCACTCACGACACTGACACTTCTGCTGGCACACCCCCTGTCAGCCACTCCGGACACGGACTCCACACAGACATATTCATTGGTCAGAAAGGCGGACACATCCGCGCTTGTAAAGTCTTTTCAGACACCGCCGAAAGACGCAAGGCCGCAGGTTTGGTGGCACTGGATGGACGGGAACGTCTCAAAGGAAGGCATCCGCAAGGACATCGAATGGATGAAACGCAACGGGATCGGCGGCTTCCACCAGTTCGACGCGGGCGGAGTGAATATGCCGAGAGCGGCCAAGGTCAAACTCCCCTACCTCAGCGACGGTTGGAAAGACGCTTTCCGGTTCGCGCTGAATCTGGCCGACTCGCTGGATATGGATGTCACTATCGCAAGTGCACCTGGCTGGAGCTCGACCGGCGGAACGTGGGTGAAACCGGAGGATGCGATAAAGAAACTCGAATGGAGGTCAATCGACACCAGAGGAGGCAAGATTTCCGTGCAACTTCCTGACCTCTACAATGTTGTCGGCCCGTACCAAGACTATCACACAGACAACGACCGCATCAAGATAGAGCCTTATGGCAAGGATCTGTACGTCCTCGCTGTCAGGCTGCCATATTCAGACAAGTCGATGAAAGCGCTCGGAGCGCAGGTCAGCAAGAGCGAATCCACAATCAGCGTCGAGTTCCGGAAGCCGCAGACAATCAAGTCTCTGACATTAAAGACAATGGCTATGGGCGACAGGCCGAGAACCGGGAAACCGGAATGCCGGAATATTCTCGAATGCAGCGACGATGGGTTGAAATGGCGGAAGGTCTGCGACATTGAGCCGACCGTACTGCCATACCTGACGGTGAACGTTCCTCCTACCTGCGCCCAATTCTTCAGGGTCAAAGGCGAGAAGCTGGAGTCACTGGAGCTGTTCACGGTAATGAAAATCAATCACTGCCAGGAACTTGGCGGATTCGGAATCATCCACGATTTCTGGAAATACCACACACCGTATTCAAAGGACGCGATCAGGACCTCGGACATCATCGACCTCACCGGGAAGATGACCGCGGACGGAAAACTGGAATGCTCGCTGCCGGCCGGACGCTGGAGAATCTACCGATTCGGATGGTCGATCACCGGAAAGATCAACCATCCAGCCTCTCCGGAAGCGACAGGGTTGGAGGTTGACAAGCTTGATCCGGACGCCTGGATGAGATATTTCCGAACCTATCTCGATCTTTATAAGGATGCGGCCGACGGGATGCTCGGCGAAAAAGGCATCCGATATCTGCTGGTTGACAGCTACGAGGCCGGGGCATATACCTGGACACCGAAGCTCGCCAAGGAGTTCAAGGCGCGCCGGGGCTACGATCTGCTGCCGTGGCTGCCGGTGCTCGCGGGCGAGATCATCGGCAGTTCCCAGATGAGCGAACGTTTCCTCTGGGACTGGCGCCGCACTCTCGGCGAACTGTTCTGCGAGAACTACGACAGAATCAATGAGATAGTCAATGAATATGACCTTGCTGGCCGCTACACGGAATCCCACGAGGCAAGCCGTGCCTACACCGGAGACGGAATGGATCCTAAGATCAAGGCCACGATTCCGATGGCGGCGTTCTGGATGGAGAACACTCCGACCGGATCGGCCGTGCCGTCAGCGATCTGCGACATCAGGGAATCAGCCTCTGTGTCACATATTTACGGACAACGGCTCGTGGCTGCGGAATCCTTCTCCGTGAACGGGGACGAAGGAAGGGCGTACACATATTGCCCAGAGAATATGAAGTATATCGCCGATGTGGGGCTCAGCGCAGGTGTCAACAGGTTCGTGATCCACGAGTCCGCCTCGCAGCCGAACGACCAATATCTCCCGGGCCTCCAGCTCTTCCGCTACGGGCAGTGGCTGCACCGGAACGAGACGTGGGGTGAATATGCATGGGTACTGACCGACTACCTTGCCCGCTCCAGCTCGATGCTCCAGCAGGGAAACTCCGTCGCTGACATATTACTATACTACGGAGAGGACTTGAATATCACGGGGCTCTACGGTGGACAGGCTTTCAGCAGTCTGCCGCAGGTTCCTGACGGGTATAACTACGATTTCGCGAATCCGACCGTGCTCAGGTCCGGGATCAAGGTTGAGAACAGGACACTCGTGGCTCCGTCGGGAGCGCGATACAGGGTTCTGTGGCTGGACAGGAACTGCGAGGTGATGTCCTTGGATATTCTTAAAAAGATAAAGGAGTTCGCCGACGCTGGGGTGATCATCTGCGGCAAGGAGCCGAAGAGTTGCGCGGGGCTCAAGGCTGACGACAGGGCTTTCGCCTCGATTGTGGATGACATCTGGCATTCGCGCAGGAAGAATGTATTTGCCAAAGGGCTTGAAGACTGTTTGAGGCGCAGCGGGATTCAGCCGGATTTCAGGGCCACGGTCACTTCACCGGTCGCGGAGCCTGTGGTTCGGCATAGCTCACCAACCATCAAAGCGACAGGTGGCTCCGCAGGTCACTTCGACAAGCTCAGTGACCGAAATATGTCGCTCAGTGACCAGGAAAATGCTGTCGAGGCGCCGGCGAACGCTCCGGACAGTTACGGAGACTTTAAATATGTCCACAGAACCCTACCGGACAGCACACAGATCTACTGGGTGAGAAACTTCTCCGGAAAGGATTCCAATGTTGAACTCAGTTTCCGGGACGGCGGTAAGTTCGCGGCCATATTCAATCCTGAGAATGGGGATGTCACGGACGCCGATGTCAAGTTAGGCAACGGCCGTTCGACCGTCTCGCTTCCGCTGCTCTCCGCCGACGCAAGGTTCGTCGTGCTGTCAAACAGGCCGCAGATCAAGGTGACCATCGACACTGTGTTTGTCAATACGACAGACACAACTATGATTTGCACATCGGACTCTACTGAGGTTCACCCGGTTGATTCGCTGGTGAGTGCCGGCCACTTCGATACTTCGGCAAGTTCAGCACAACGCAAGCTCAGTGACCAAGGAATATCTCTCAGAGACCAGCAAAATTCGGTCGCTGAGCCTGTCGAAGCGACCACAATCCAGACCGTCACCTCGACCTGGCAGGTGCATTTCGACCAGAAGAACGGCGGCACCGCCGACGAGGAGTTCCCGGAACTGGTGTCCTGGACCAGGAAGGAGAACCCAATCGTGAAATACTTCTCCGGCACCGCCATCTACAAGACCACGGTGACTATCGACTCCACCCAGCTGGCCACCAGCGCAAGGATATTCATAGATCTTGGAGTCGTGAAGAACATCGCAGACCTTTCCATCAACGGCACCTCAGCCGGCGTCCTCTGGAAGGCCCCGTTCAGAACCGCCGACATCAAGCCGCTCCTCAAAGAAGGAGACAACCTTCTGGAGATCAAGGTCACCAACGTCTGGCGCAACCGTATGATCGGCGATGTGCAACCCGGCGAGAAACACCCCGTCACCGCCATCCGCCGCTTCTACAAGTCCACCGACAAACTCCTCCCTTCCGGCCTCCTCGGCCCGGTACGAATCATTACTGAACAATAAGAAGCTGTTTTGAATTGTTTGTTTGAAGGTTTGAGAGTGAAAAACTTCAG
>ERZ1034882.766-NODE-766-length-13698-cov-13.311515_pt1 | contig 13698 bp, 11 predicted proteins | sample MGYA00520606_ERZ1034882 | MGnify/ENA primary metagenome ERZ1034882 (study PRJEB33766, sample SAMN09781726) | gut metagenome | biome: gut microbiome | host: Homo sapiens | place: Madagascar | study: EMG produced TPA metagenomics assembly of the PRJNA485056 data...
GTATTAAATAGGGAACTATGTCTTGATTTTGCGCCACAAAACGATAAAATGCTTGCAGTGTTAGTAAAATTTATTTCAGAAAAAGAATTTTTGCAATTTGCAAAAACTCTTTTAAAAATTCGGAATATAATATTATTACTAAATTGTTAATTAAATGATTTTATGGCAATTTTGGTTCTTCAGCTTCTCTGATTACGTTGTAGATGCCTTCTACTTCTCTTTTTGTCATCCCTTGTTCGCATCTCGCTGAATATACTCCAGATTCTGCCATAAAGTACATTACATAAATCTTATTTTTGTCACCTCTGATATTGATATTTACACCATTTTCAAGAGTATAGATTTTGTTGTCTGGATATTTGTTGTAATCTCCGCTATTATCACCATTATTGCTTTCATCAAATCCTTTTCTGACGGTTACTGTTCTAAATTCATCAAGTGGATAAGAAATTTCAAACATTCCTTTCATTGCTCTAATTTTGTAATTTGATAGAGATAGTGGAAAATTAAATCCGGCATTTTTTGTTCCGCATTTAAAATCAGTATTACATTCTGTCCAAGGATTTGGCATTCCAACTAATTTTTCTTCTCTAGAAGGTTTGTAGATTTCTTTCCCGCTATCTACATAATCTTGTAGAACTTTTTCTCCTGTAGCTTTTTCAATGCTTCCATAAACAGTAATTCCTCTTTTCTTAAATTCTCTTACCCAATTTGGTTTATAGCCTTCGTCAAAACCTGTAATTCTTTCAACATCTTTGGAAGGTACTCCAAAATAAATAGTTTTAACTCCTGACCACATAAGTGCGCCTGCGCACATTATGCAAGGTTCAGCATTTATATATATTGTCAAATTTTGAGGAGATAAGTCATACTGTTTGTACTTCTCAAATGCTTTTTTTAGTGCATTAACTTCTGCATGGTATAAAGCGCAATTATCTTCTACAACGCTATTTGAAGATGACACAATAAAGTTCCCGTTTTCATCGTATATTTCAGCATAAAATGGACCTTTTCCATTTTTTACTCCTTCTGCTGTCTTTTGATATACATTTGCCATTATGTTTTTTGCGTTTTCTAAATCGGTTTTATTGATTGGTGAATTTGCGATGATTTCCATTTTGTGTAAAGTTTTAATAGAATATATTTCTTCAGCAAAACATGTAGTTGATGTAAGTGCTACAAGTAATATTGAAATAAATATTTTTTTCATGATTTTCCCCTATCTAAAATATTTTCTTCAAAATTTTAGCAAAATGAATTGTTTTTGGCAATAGTTATTGATTATTTCCGATAGAATGTTTTAGAGCTTTTTGGACAATTTTTAAAGCTTCAATGTAGCAAGAAAGCTCAGCATCATCTTTAGCAGTATTCAGCGGAAGTTTATAAAAAATATAAAAATTTATCTAATAGGTGTTACAAACATCACTTTTACGTACAAGGTGGTAATAGTAAGTAAAGAGGAAAGAAAATGAAACAATATTATAACAGAATCTAATAAAGCAGTAGCTTATGTTGAATGGTACAGTTGAAGATAAACGTTTCATTTCGCAAACTGTAATATCGAACTCAAGTTGTTATGACAGAAAGCTAGATGTAGAGTTACCCCCAGTTTTTGATACATTGTTTAGTGTAATTTAACATTCAGAATAAGATGTAATTAACTATGAGATGGAGATGAGTTTCACAAAATTAGTGTTTCAAGTTTATATTTTAGTTGATTCCAATCTTTGCATTTTGATTCCAGCAAATTATAAAACTCTTTGTTATGTGAAAAATGCATACTGTGGCATAATTCGTGATAAATAACATAATCAATACAGTCTTTATTTGCTTTTATAGTTTCAATATTCATGGTTATTGTATTGCTGTTTTTGTTATAACTGCCCCATCGCTTTGTTAATTTGCGAATCTTCAGATTTGGCTTAACCACCTTATAAGTAATAAACTGCTGAAAACATTTATCTAATTCTTTTTTGTATGTAGACAATGCTTTATCTTTGTACCAATTATTTATTAATTTTGCTGGAGTTTTTAAATTATATTCAACAATTAGATACCCATTTTTTAATTTAACAGAATCGGTATTAGATTTAATTACTTTCAGACGATACTGTTTTCCTAAATATCTAAAACATTCACCACTGACATATTTCTTTTCATCAGGTTTTTTGTAATTATCAGCAAAGTACCGTTTTTGTTTTGTAATCCATTTTGCTTTATTTTGAACTTTCTTTATAATATCTTGTCTGTTTTTATTTTCCGGAGCTTTAACTTTAATTTTGGTTGTAGGCAAAACTTCAATAGATAAAGTTTTTCTATCTTCTTGTAGTAATTCAAACTCAATTATTTCTTTTCCGTATTCAATTTTTTCTGTTGTAGCAATCATTTTGCATACCTTCTCTTCGCAATTTTCATTGATTCATCAATTATAAAATCAATGTCATCAAATGTAATATCAATCTTATTTGTATCTTTAAATTCAAATAAAACATCTTCAATATCATTGATAATTTTATTTTGTAAATCAGTATTTTTTATCCAATCAACGTATTGATTATCCAATATTATCTTATCTATTTTTAGTGCAAGTTCTGCGGCAGAATCTTTTGTAGCATCATATTTTTTGATTTTTTCAAAAACAACACCATAAAAAGCTTTTGCAACTTCATTGCTCAAAATAGAAATCGGAATATCATCACCTGTTCTTGTTCTTGCCATTGTTAATATTTCTGTAACTCTATTTAAATAAGCATTATCTTTTTTCAGTCTTTCTGCCTCATCCATTATTTGTTTTGAATATTTAGCGATAGCTTCCTTTAAAAGTTCAGATAACTTTTTGTAAAAAATCGGATCGTCATCCCACTTTTCGGATATCGTACGAGAAATTCTATATGCAATTGTATCTGCTTTTGATCTTGTGCTAACCTTCTTTTCAACTTCTGCTTTGAATTTTTCTGTATCAAAAATATCAACAGGTTCTGTCACTTGAATTATTTCATCTGAAGTAACATAAGTATCTATTAATTTTTGAATTTTTGCTTCGTATTCTTTTCTATCAATAGATTCTGCATAACGAGATTTCAAAGAAACACGTAAATTTAAGAAGAATTTTAAGTCATTTTTATATGTAACAATTTTCTTTTCAGGAGTTTCCTCCAAAAACTTAAAATTGCCTAACGCAAGTTGTAAAACTTTTGAATATTGACTTAATTTATCATAGAACTTATCTCTGTCATCTTCATATTTTAAATGTTGCTCGTATGCTTCAATATCGTATTTATTTATACCGTTAAATATTTCCCACAAATCTGAGTGTAACTGCGGTAATTTTTTAATTTCTTCCTGTGCTGATATGAGTGCATCTTGAATATCTTCTTCATCAAAATCACCAATATTACTATATGTTAAAAGGGCTTCATCTAATTCTGTCAAAAGCCCATAGTAGTCTATAATTTCACCATAATCTTTTCCTTCTGCAAGACGATTAACTCTTGCTATAGCTTGCAAAAGCCCATGTTCTTTTAATGAACGTGCAATATAAAGAACTGAATTTTTTGGAGCATCAAAACCTGTTAGTAATTTATCTACAACAATAAGGAGTTCAGGCTCCGGCGCATTTTTGAATTGATTAATAATTTGAGCATTATACTCTGATTCATTGCCAAATCTATCCATCATTCGCTTCCAAAACTGATTTACCTCACTTGAATTTTCTTCGTAAATATCATCATTTCCTTCTCTTGTATCGGGTGCCGAAATAACGACTTCCGAAGTTACCATTCCAAGTTCATCCAAGTATTTTTTATATTTTAAAGCAATCGCCTTTGAGGGTACGGTTAATTGACCTTTAAAACCTGTTCCTTTGTATTTGTGTTCAAAATGCTGACTTATATCAAGAGCAACGTTCGCAATTTTTTGTTCAGCTTCGTTTAATATTCTTCTTGTGCTGAATTTCTTTTTTAAATCGGCTTTTTGTTTATCGGTTAAGTCTCTTGATATAATGTCAAAATATTTATCAATACTATTTTGTGTAACATTTTGAACGGCTAATCTGCTTTCGTAATACAAAGGTAATACGGCTTCATCTTCTACAGCTTGGTTGATTGTATAAGGAGTACCTATAATTCCACCAAATTTAACAGCAGTACTTTTCTCTTTCTTCATTAAAGGTGTACCAGTAAAACCAATATAGCAAGCATTTGGAAATACTTTTTGCATAAGAGCATTTGCACTACCGTATTGACTACGATGGCTTTCATCAACAAGAACAAATACGTTTTTAGAGTTATCAATAACTTTTTTCTTACGTAATGCTGCTTGGAATTTATTAATAACAGTTGTGATGATTGTTTCTTTGTTATCCGCAATAATGTTTCCTAAATCTTCACCACTTGTTGCCTTTTTGACAACTTTGCCACAAGATTTGAATGTGTCTGAAATTTGTTTATCCAAGTCAATTCTATCCGTTACGATAACAACTTTTGGATTGACAATTTCAGGTTCAAGTGATATTGCTTTTGCAAGCATAACCATCGTTAAAGATTTACCACTACCTTGTGTATGCCATATGACGCCACCTTGTCTGCGTTCATTTCTTATAATTTTTATTCTTTCTAAGGTATCCTGAATTGCAAAATATTGTTGATAACGAGCAATTTTCTTAATACCGGCATCATATACAATGTACTTATACATAAGTTCCAATAGTCTTTGAGGTTGGCATAATGAATAAAGCAATTTGTCTTGTTCTGTAACAAGTCGCCCTTCGGCTTCTATGTTATCAAAATATTTTCTTACATATTTGAATCTGTCTGCAAAAAGTTTGTCTTTCTGTTCATCAGATAATGGCTTATTAACCAACTCTTGCAAATCAGTTTCTTTAAGTTTTTGTTCTTTCCAAGTAGCCCAGAATTTTCTTGGCGTTCCTGTTGTTGCATATTGAACCTTATTGGATGTTAATGCTAGTAATATTTGAGAATATTTATATAAATGCGGAATTCCGTCTTCTTGCTGATTCCTTAAATGTTGTGATTTTGCTTCCTCTAAAGGTTCTTTGATATCCGGTCTTTTGCATTCGATAATACAAAGCGGTATTCCGTTTACAAAAAGAACAATATCAGGGCGATATTTTTTATCGCTCGAAGTTCTGTTTACTTCAAATTCTTCTGCAACATGGAATACATTGTTTTCAATATTGTTCCAGTCTATATAGTTTATAGTAAAACTTTTTCTATCGTTTCCGATTGATTCTTCGAAGCTTTTACCTAGAGTTAATAAATCATAGATTTTTGAATTAGTTGTAACTAAACCATCAAACATGGGAACATTTTTTATAGCATCAATTGCACCACGAATACTCGCAGGAGAAAATGGGTAAATTTTACCTTTGAATTGAATCTTGTTAAATTTAAGAAGTTGCTGTTCTAAAATATCTTCCAATATTACGTTGCTTAATTTATCCTGACGCTCTTTTAAGACTTCTTCAGGAGTCAAATATGTGTAACCCAAATTCTGCAGCAACTGCAGCGCCGGTATTTGTGATATGTGATCTTCTATGAATGATGGTGTTTGCATTGTTATATTCCTTATTTCTTAAATGCTTCTAATATGTAATCAATTGCATTAGCATTGTAAATACTTGTAACATTTTTAGGCAGATAACCTTCTACTTCATATTTAACTTTTTGTTCTCTTGTTCTAAAGTTGTATGCTGAGTACTCTTTTTTCTTTTTTATATTATTTTCCCTAATTATGTCATTGATATCACCTTGTTTTATTTCTGGATTTTTATCTTTTATTATTTTTACTAACTCGGTATAAGAAAGTGGATATAATTCTATTAAACTCTTTTCAACCTCTTTTTCTATTGTTTGAGTTCCCAGCATTTTTGCATGTCCAACAAGCATTATTGCCTTTTCGCCTGCAGTTTCCTTAAATTCTCCTTCCTTTAAAAAATTAATTTCTTCTGCCGTCTTTTGATCGATATACAAAATATTATTATCTTTCCCGATAGACGTAGTTTGAGATGTTAAAAAATGGGTTTTAGAAGGTTCAATATGTGTCGATGATTTTAAGAATGAACGCCATTCTTTATTTGTCTGCTCTATTCTTTCATTTATTATTGTTTCAAGCTCTGCATATCTAATCTTGTCAGTTCTTCCACCATAACGATAATGAATTTCTCCATTTCTAAAAACATCACCTGCATCTTTTTTAGCAATTATTGGTTTGTTTTTTATTTCTAAGACATAAAAAACACCATAAAATTTTCCATCAATCTGAAAAGAATCATACTCATAATTTATTTCTGATGAAAAATATTCTAATATTCGTCCAGTAATTTCTTGAGGGTCAATTTTTTCAAATTGTTCAATAGACTTTTTTGACATACCAATTAATGTTCTTGGCTTATCTTTTACACCAAAAATTAAATATCCACCATTATTATTTGCAAAAGCTGCAAAATCTTTTAAATAATCGGCAAGGCCTGCAAAATTAAATTGTTCCTTAAATTCTAAAGTTGAATTTTCTCGATGAAATAAAGTTCCATCATATTTTACTTTTAATAATTCATTTACAACGTCAATATTTAAGTTCTTACTCAAAAATGCCTCCTTTATATTTTTACCCTAATCTGACCAGTTAGAAGTTTTTGCATTAAGCCTTTTTTCTGTCCTTTTAAGTTCTCTAACTTAGAATTTAATATTTGAATTTCTTTATAGATTTCAATAAGAACATTTGCTATTTTTTTTTGTTCTTTTAATGGTGGATATGGCAGTGGCATATTCATAAAATCGTTATTTGTTATATTTAATCTATCATGCCTTGCACCTTGATTTGCAACCATAAACATAGAATTATTCCATAAATTTGAACTAAAATATTGTTCATAAAAATCTACAATGGTATCGTGTTTTGCCTTAAAAATCGTATATAAAGGAGAAGCAATTCCTGTTATACCCAGTTTATTTCTATTAATAGGACCTGCCGGAGCATTTTGAGAAATTCGAGGATTATACATAAAATCATCCTTTCCAACTACATAATAGTTGCTTGTATTTTCTTCTGTTACAATACTTCTGTCGAAATATTCATTTTGCAATACAACACCTTTGGTTGCTGAATTTGTGAATATATTATGTTCTGTATCTCTTGAATATTTTTGCATTCTTTTATCAAACAATAATTTCAGAGGCTTTATTTGCCAATCAACAGGAATTGATCCCAACTTTGTCCTTTTATATTCAGAATTTTTGCTAAATTCTACAAATCTTTTTTTCCCAATTAATAAATTTTTCATAAGAGCTTTATGAGAAATTTCTTTTTGCTCAATAAGTTTTTCTAAAGTTTCGATTCCCTCATCCCAAGTCGATAATATCTCCGCTATCTTGTCTTGTTCTTCTTTTTTAGGATATGGCACAAGTTGTTTTTTTAATTCACTCAAATGAATACGTTTTTTTTCATCTAAACTGCCTGTCGCAATTCTTTGATAAAGTCTTCTTGCCGAAGCAGATTTCATAAAAGCATCATAAAATATTACGTTAACAGTATCCTTTTTTGCTTTAACTATATCATAATAAGCAGATAAAGAAACTGTTTCTGGAACTTTTGACATGAAAAAAGCACCAAATCGTAAATTCATTGGATTTATTGCAATTTCTCCTTCTGAGATTAATTTAAATTCATTTTCATTTTTATCTTTAAGTAAGTGAGAACGTTCATACCTCTCCGTTTTAGGTGTTACACCATTTTCTAATGTTAGACTATACAAAGGATATGTTTCTGTATCATTAGATAGATTAACAACTTCATCAAACAATTCATTGAAACAAACCATCTTCCAATCTTCAGGAATCCAGCCGAGTTTTGTTTTCTTATAACCTTTTTTATTTTCAGTTTTTTCAATTACTTCCGTCATTATTTTCCCTTATTTGTTGATTCAAACTCTTTTCCAGCTTTTACAAAACCGTATTTTGCATTAATTAATACTGCATCCAGCTCTGAAACTAAATTCGTAAATTCTCGAAGTGCGGCAATCTGTTCTTCCTGGGTTATTATATTTGCATTTAGGTAGTTATATATGAATACCGACAATTTTTTATATGAACCCAAGTCTTTATTGTTCAGCAGAGCCCCAAAATTACTTGCATTTGAAACTAACCAAGTCCTAACAATTTTTGCTTCTTTTTTCTCGCCCAAAAATTGCGCTGCAACCTCATCAAGCGTACTTGCCAGTTCTAGTCGTTTCATTCTAATGTTTTGCATATTCTGTTGATACGAAAGCCAACATTGAACAGCGGTAAACCCAACTATCGCTATCGCGCACATCCATTCAGCATTCTGTTGTAAAAATCTCAATATTGTCATTATTTCACCTTAAACACTATTCATTGTTTTCAATAAAACCATTTTTGCCATCAACTTCAATAATAAATAATCTTTTAATTCTTTCATAAGAACTTGCTGAATAAACGGCGTTTCTAAAAGCTTTTTCCGCACTTTCTTTATTTAATGATGTTCTTATTGTTGTATTCGGTAAATTAAAATCACCCTCATTTTTTACAGAAATATAATTGTGTAGCCTACTATCTTCTTTGCATATATCACTTGCAGATATGTCACAAGGGGATAAATCATAAGATATAATGCTCTTGGTATTACTAAAATTCATTGTTGTTGATTCTTTCATATTTACTCCTTATCCTTTTTCGATATTCGTTTAATTTCTTCAATTTGTTTGTCAAAATCAGATACATAGTTTTGATCTTGAATGATTTTATATTTTTTAAATTCAGTTATTGCAAGAGATTCTGCAACTTCATGTGTAATTTTTCCTGCATTAGTCAAAATTTCTTCTTCATTAAATTTTAAAAATGCATCTAATTTTTTAACCCAATCTTTCATATACATTGGCTGTCTCTTTATTGCTTGCATTTCCGCATAATCTAAGTACATTGATACGATTCTGTTAAGATAATCAAGTTCACCCTTATTTAGATAATTCTTTGCTATTATTACATCACTCTGCAATATTTTACCATCTGGTCCTTTTCTCCAAGAAGTTAAACCCATATGCGGTTTTGTGCTATCTGCTCTGTCTTTTATAATTTCAGCAGCCGTTTTTCCTGTAATCGCAAAATGAAGTTTGTTTTGTACAGTCGCAAAAAATTGTTTTGAGAGTTCTGTTTTAGGAGAATAATCCACAGATGTGGCATATATATCTGTTATTTTTTGATAAGCCATTCGTTCACTTGATCGAATATCTCTAATTTCTTCTAATAAATCATCAAAAAAACGTGTACCAAATTTTGAACCGTATTTAAAACGATAATTATCAAGAGCATACCCTTTATGAATATATTTCTGTAAAATAGAAGTTGCCCATTGCCTAAATTGAGTACCTCTTTCTGATTTTACCCTATAACCTACAGCTATAATTGCATCTAGTGAATAATAAGTTAAACTTCTTGAAACCTTTCTAGAACCTTCGTTTTGAACTTGTAAGTAATCCTTACAAGTTGATTTTTTTTCTAACTCGTTTTCTTCATAAATATGTTTTAAATGCAAAGTAATATTTTGGGGGGTAGTTTCAAATAATTCAGCCATTTTCTTTTGGGTAAGCCAAATATTTTCTTCTGCATATAAAACCTCGATAGTAACTCTTCCATCAGGAGAATTATAAAATGTTATTTCGTTTTCAAGTTCTTTCTTATCCATTTATCCCAAGCTCCTTTAAGTACCCTTTCATTTTCAATTGAACATCAGCCAACTGTTTTTCAAGGTTTTCAATTTCCTTTTGAGTAGCTTGAATATCAATTTCCGCTTCTTCTTCAAAAGTATCAACATAACGAGGAATATTTAGATTATATTCGTTTTCTTTGATTTCGTCTAAGGTTGCAAGATAAGAATATTTGTCAATTGTTTCACGCTTTTTATAGGTTTGAACAATTTTTTCAATATCCGAATCTCGTAATATATTCTGATTTTTACCTGATTCATATTCTCTTGAAGCATCTATAAACAAGATATCATTATTTTTTCTATTCTTCTTGAATACTAAAATTGCAGCCGGAATTCCTGTACCATAGAATAAATTTTGCGGTAAACCAATTACAGCATCTAAGAAATTATCATTTTCAATAAATTGTTTTCTGATTTTACCTTCCGCACCTTCTCTGAATAGAACTCCGTGAGGAACAACAACTCCGACTTTGCCACCATCTGCAACTGCTGTTTCTATCATATGAGAAATAAATGCATAATCTCCTCTGTTTTTAGGTGGTACACCCCTCCCAAAACGATGAAATCTATCAGAGTTAGCATTTTCAGCACCCCACTTGTCTAGTGAGAATGGAGGATTTGCAACAACTACATCAAATTTCATTGTTGTATCGCCTTCTATAAGTTTTGGGTTATTCAGGGTATCACCCCACTCAATTTGTGCGTTATCTTTGCTGTGCAAAAACATATTCATTTTACATAATGCCCAAGTACTGCCGTTGCTCTCCTGCCCATATAAAGAGTAATTATCTGAACCAACTTCATTTGCCGCCTTTATCAAAAGTGAACCTGAACCGCAAGCCGGATCACAAATTCTATCACCTTCTTTTGGTTCAACCAATTTTGAAAGCAAAACAGATACCTGTGATGGTGTGTAAAATTCTCCGCCCTTTTTACCTGCGCCGGCAGCAAATCTTGCAATCAAGTATTCATAAACATTACCAATAATATCTGATTTACCGACTTTTGAAGGTCTTAAATCTAATCTCGGGTCAGAGAAATCTTCAATAAGATTTTTTAAGCGAGCGTTTCTTTCTTTGGTTTCACCTAATTGCATATCAGAATTGAAGTCAATATTTCGGAATACGCCTTCAAGTTTAGCTTTGTTATCTTCTTCGATTTTTTCTAAAGCTTGATTTATTAACTGACCAATTTGATTATCGTTTCTATGTTGGAACAAATAATCGTAAGTGCAGGTTTCATCTAACCTGAATCTTTCTCTTTCAAGACGTCTTTTTATTCTTTCAGTATCATTTCCGAATTCTTTTTTTAGTTCTTCATACTTATCTTTCCATACATCACTGATGTATTTGATAAATAAGAATACCAAAATGTAATTTTTGTATTCGGAAGGATCTACTACACCTCTGAAGGTGTCGCATGCTTTCCATACAATGTTATTAATTTCATCTTGATTGATTACTGCCATGTTTTATCTCCTAATATTTTTGTAATTCTTTTTCAATAATTGCACGATTTAACATCTCTTTTTTCTCTGCGATTTTTAATAGTAGTTCTTTTTCTTGTTTTGAACATTCTTCTATTTCAGAAATGAGTTTTTGATTCTTTAATGGAAGCAATGGGATTTCTAACGTTTCAAGTGTTGCTTTGCTGACGTTTGCAATTGTAACTCCCGTTGCTTGACCAGCTCCTTTTGAAAAATGATTTTTTGCTGCGGCACTATTTAACCATGAGCAGACATATTCTGGTAAGAAATTTTTGTCTACAACTCTTATAATATGACATGAAGCTGTAACGGTTGTATTTGGAGGGATGCTGTCAATCAGTACAGCGGTATTATTAAGCCCTTTTGCTTTAAACAAAATATCTCCTGGCATGATAATTTCCTCGGGTTTTATATCATTTAGCTGTATTTTTTTTATATCTTCTTCTGAAATGTGTACTATACCAGCGGTGGAAATAGCCTCCATGTTCAACAAGTTAAGATTCCCATCAGTATTATAGGGTATCTTGCTTCTAAAAACATGCCCTGTTATAATATTAGATATGGTTTTAAAGTATTTAACCATGTTTTACTCCTAAAAATTATAGTCGTAAGCTATTATACTCATAATATATCATATCAAAACATAGTTTGTCAAGATTATTTTGTCGTAAGTTATTATACTCACAATTTCATTTAATTGACTTTTTCCTAAAATTCTTTTCCTAAAAGAGTTTTAGCCTATGACAATTTGTTAAGTTTTATAAAGTTCATTTGCTAATTTATAAACTTTGAGTGATGAATACGACACGTTATAGGAGGTCGTATGGAAAAAACCTGATTAAATATCACTTCAAAAGAGTTTAAACAGTTAAGGAAATGGGCGGAAAATATTTATAACACTGCAATTGTTATTGATTATTTTGTCGCGAATCAGCCGAGAATAGAATAATTTTACTATCTTGTAACAGTTGTTATGCATCTATACAATGATACTAATTATTGAATGCATTTTTTATAGACCACGAAAAATAAATCAATCACAATTCATTTCTAAGCTGTTTCTGCTCTTCAATAATTCTTTCTGCATCTTTTGCATAAGAATCAGCTAAGTCTCTCAATAACGTTGCTAATCGAGCCAATCCCTTCGTTTCTGTTTCTTTTGCTAAGTTATTATATTTTGCTTCTAATTCTTTTTCGGGTTTTGCTTCCGGATCAACCCAATGAACGCCACGAGAATTTCTAGTTTTAATATAAAAACCTCGTCGCATATCCTCATTTTCTTTTTTATTTAATAATGCTGCAATATCTTTATTTATCCAAAAGCCATCAGAATCTGTTGGGACATTATATAAAATTTCACCAATATTATATAATGCAACTTTCACGTGCCCAGTTTTTTTTAGTTCACAAGTAACATAATCAAACCATTCTTTAAATTTGTCATAGCTGTAAGTCCCGTCTGCTAAATACCCTGGAGGAGTCTTCCATTTTTTTAGAAGGCTCCATGCGTGCTCGGCAATTTTTTGTTTATCTTTATCAAAAATTACATCTTTTTTCTCATCATTTTCTGACTTATAAATTAGCTGAATGATTTCACAAAAAATTGCAGGATTGGAAGCTAATTCCATATTTAAGGCAATAGGATGATGACCATCATAATCATTTAGCCAATTTAAATATATCCACTCAATGTTTGCCAACTCGGTTCTATCTACGGATTTATCTTTTTGTAATATTTCAATTAAAGAAACTGTTTGGAATGAGTCTAATCTGGTTGCAGGTTCTATTTTGCTTTCAGACATATTAAGAACTTCTATAATTTTATTTGTGTCAACTTCATCCTCTTTTTTAAAGAAGTGGTATTTAAAATATAAACATTCTATTGCAGTATTTTTTCGTTTGTAAATAATCATTTTGTTGATTATTTCGTCTATTATATCTTTAACTCTGTATGGATTTATATTTACATATTGCCAATAATTATCTTTTATTTCATTATCAAGTTGTTCTACCATTTCTAATGTTTTTGGGTTAATAGATAAATACTGATATAATTTAGAAATTTCAATTAGAGACCAATTATTTTTATCTATACTTTCTACCCAATCAAAATTATTGTTAACATATTTCAACTTTTTATAATGAAATTTTGCATCAATATAACCTGCTATAAACTGTAATTCATTTCGTTTGTTCGTTGTTAATAATTTAGGTAAAAAATCCTTATCCAAATTAATATTAGTCATTTTCCCGACAGCAAGACCAAAGTCATAAGGATTTTCTATTTTTTCTAATAATAAAATCAAATTAATAGACTTTTCGAGTTTCAAAAGATTTCTGACTTTTTTATGCTGAAATTTTCTTAATTCTTTTGTATAATCAAGTTCTTCGTTTTTATTTGTTTTTCTTAATTCGTAATCCAAGAGAGCTGCATTTGAAAATAATCTTATACATTGATATATGTGATTGGG
>ERZ1034882.769-NODE-769-length-13682-cov-5.717766_pt1 | contig 13682 bp, 10 predicted proteins | sample MGYA00520606_ERZ1034882 | MGnify/ENA primary metagenome ERZ1034882 (study PRJEB33766, sample SAMN09781726) | gut metagenome | biome: gut microbiome | host: Homo sapiens | place: Madagascar | study: EMG produced TPA metagenomics assembly of the PRJNA485056 data set...
GGTGTACACAGAAAAAGGTTATGAACATGGCATTTAACGAAGATGGAAAAAATAATAAAATGCATAAAGCAACACCTGTGGTAAGGTGGATTATGTTTCTTCCGGCAGTGATCTGGATGATATTTATATTTTACATGTCAGCCCAGACAGGAGGTGAGTCAGGCTCCTTAAGTGAGCGGATCACCAGACCTGTAATAGACCTGCTTGATCATATATTTAATTACGGTGAACATTATGCCGTGGCTTTTGACAGGATGGAATTTATTATAAGAAAATCTGCACATATGACGGAGTATGCCATATTGTTTCTGTTGATATTTTTCCCACTTAAGAAGTGTGCGGGAGTGTCGTGGAAAGCATATATGGTTGGCATGATAATTGCGGTTATCTATGCGGGAAGCGACGAAGTCCATCAGTATTTTGTTGCGGGAAGACATGGTTGTATATCGGATGTGCTTATAGATTCGGCAGGGGCGGTAACGGCTGCTGTGCTTACTGCACTGGCAAGTAACAAAAAGACTATTTTGGCTGCGGTGTGCATAGTATTATGTGGGGTAACCGGAGTTCTGATATATGTATAAGGAATGGTAGTTTTATGACATTAGAGGAAGTAAGAAGGAACATAGACAGGGTTGACGGGGAAATCAAGAGACTGTTTAAGGAGAGAATGGAGCTGGCAGACAATGTCGCCAGGGTAAAGGCTGAGACCGGAGATGTTATCTATAAGCCGGACAGGGAAGAGGTTATAATAAACACTCTGACTGCGGATGTGGATGACAATATAAAGCGTGAGTATACAGCTCTTATAAAGCGTATCATGGAGGTGAGCAGGAAGTACCAGTACGGAAGGACACTGGAGCTTAGGGACTGCTTTCCGGTACAGTATGAGGAGCATGAACCGGAGCTTAAGACACCCGCCATGCTTGACAGGGAGGTTCACCTGTGTGATGAGGATTTAAGAGCTTCTGTGGTTGTGGCAGATACATTTGAAGGGGTGGCAGAGCTTATAAATAACGGATCCGCTGACTGTGGAATGGGTGTCATAGAAGACATAGGATATGGAGTTAGTGATGCGCTTCATGATATACTGACAGGGAATGGTCTGTATATATGCCGCTGTAGGGTGGTAAATGAAGACGGACACAAGAAGAAGCTTGTGACATTTTCAGAACACCTGGCAGCAGAGGAGGAACACAATAGGATCAAGATCATGTTTGTATGTAAGAACCACAGCGGAAGCCTTGGAAGTGTGCTTTCCATGATAGCGGATTACGGTGTGAACCTTACAGAGATACATTCGGTACCATATACCAACACAGACTGGAATTACAGGATATATGCGGAGCTAAATGCTAATTTCAGAAGGAAAGATATCAAGGCACTCATATTCCAGCTTATTAACGAGACAGAAGAATTCAAGATTCTTGGAAGCTACTGCTGTAATGAGTAAATGAGCGGGTATATCAATAAATTAATATATTCTATAAGGAGAAAATAAGATGATTGACAGATTAGTGGAGAATATCAAAAAAACAAATGCACCTATAGTTGTGGGACTTGATCCTATGCTTGCCTATGTGCCTGAGCATATTAAGACAGAGGCTTACAGAGAGTACGGTGAGACTCTTGAAGGTGCCGCAGATGCTATCTGGCAGTTCAATAAAGGCATAGTAGACGCAACATATGATATTATTCCGGCTGTTAAGCCGCAGATTGCTATGTATGAGCAGTTTGGCATACCGGGACTTATTGCATTTAAGAAGACTGTGGATTACTGCAAGGAAAAGGGACTTGTGGTTATCGGTGATATCAAGAGAGGAGACATTGGATCTACATCTACAGCTTACGCAGTAGGTCATCTGGGCAAGGTACAGGTAGGCTACAATACATATGCAGGTTTCGACGAGGACTTTGTTACAGTAAATCCATATCTTGGAACTGACGGAGTTAAGCCGTTTGTAGATGTATGTAAGGAAGAAAATAAGGGCATATTCGTTCTTGTTAAGACATCAAATCCTTCATCAGGTGAGTTCCAGGATAAGATTGTTGACGGCAAGCCTCTCTATGAGCTTGTAGGCAGGATGGTTGATACATGGGGCTCAGAGGTTATAGGAAAGTCAGGTTACTCAGCAGTTGGTGCCGTGGTTGGTGCAACATATCCTGAGATGGGCAGAGTTTTAAGAGATATTATGCCTAAGTCATATATCCTCGTACCTGGTTATGGTGCACAGGGCGGAAAGGCAAAGGATCTTGTACATTACTTCAATGAGGATGGGTTAGGTGCCATCGTTAATTCTTCAAGAGGAATAATCGCTGCATACAAGCAGGATAAATATGCTTCATTTGGGCCTGAGGCTTATGCAGATGCTTCAAGACAGGCTGTTGTTGACATGATCGAAGATATCAACGGAGCACTGGGAAGATAATAAAATAACAGGAAAAACACACTGAAATATTCATATGTGAGGTAGGAGGACCCTATGGGTAAATTAAAAATAAAGGCTCAGGTTGTGAGACAGGAGTGTATAGGAACAGATATATACAGCCTTGTTTTAAAGGCAGAGCCTATTGCGGAGCAGGCAGTGGCAGGACAGTTTGTATCCGTATATTCATCAGATGGCAGCAAGCTTCTTCCAAGACCTATAAGTCTCTGCGATATAGATAAGGAAAAGGGAACACTTAGACTTGTGTACAGAGTTGTGGGAGCGGGAACAAAGGAATTTTCACAGCTTGCGGCAGGAGAATATGTTGATATACTTGGCCCCCTTGGAAATGGTTTCATGCAGGAAAAGAAGAAGGCGATACTTATAGGTGGCGGAATAGGAATACCTCCTATGTTAGAGCTTGCCAAGGAACTTGACTGTGAGAAATCCATAGTATTAGGCTACAGGGATGAGCTTTTCCTTAAGGATGAGTTTGAACAGTATGGCACATGCTACGTTTCATCAGAGGACGGTAAGCATGGCGTAAAGGGAAATGTCATTGATGCCATAAAGGAATATGGTGTTAAAGGAGATATAATATATGCGTGTGGTCCTACACCTATGTTAAGGGGAATAAAGGCCTACGCCATGGAACAGGGAATAACCTGTGAGATATCCATGGAGGAAAGAATGGCATGTGGTATAGGTGCGTGCCTTGCCTGCGTATGCAAAACAAAGGATGTGGACGATCATTCAATGGTACATAACAGGAGAATCTGCAAGGATGGTCCTGTATTCTATGCGGAAGAGGTGGAACTGTAATGAACATGAGTGTAAATATAGCAGGTGTAGAATTAAAGAATCCCATAACCGTTGCCTCAGGAACATTTGGCTCAGGCATGGAATACTCAGAATTTGTGGACTTAAATAGACTTGGGGCAGTTACCACAAAGGGGGTTGCCATAATCCCCTGGCCGGGAAATCCCACACCTAGGATCGCTGAGACCTATGGGGGCATGATGAATGCCATCGGACTTCAGAATCCGGGAATTGATGTTTTTGTCAACAGAGACATTCCGTTTCTTAAGAAATATGATACAAAGATCATTGTAAATGTCTGCGGCAAGTCAGAGGATGATTATGTGGAGTGCGTAAGAAGACTGGCAGATGTGGACGTGGATCTTCTTGAGATAAATGTGTCATGCCCTAATGTAAAGGAAGGCGGAATAGCATTTGGCCAGGATCCCAAGGCTTTATACAGCATAACAGAGAAGGTTAAGGCTGTGGCGAAGCAGCCGGTCATCATGAAGCTCAGTCCTAATGTTACAGATATAACAGAGATGGCTAAGGCAGCAGAAGCAGCCGGAAGTGATGCGGTCTCTCTTATCAATACCCTTACAGGAATGAAGATAGATGTAAACAGAAGGACATTTGCAGTGGCAAATAAAACCGCTGGTGTGTCAGGACCTGCCATACATCCGATAGCTGTAAGGATGGTATATCAGGTTGCAAATGCAGTTAATATACCGATCATAGGCATGGGGGGAGTTGCCACCACCGAGGATGCTCTTGAGATGATAATGGCAGGAGCTTCAGCAGTTGCCGTTGGAACAGCTAATTTCAATAATCCGTATGTGACAGTAGAGATCATTGACGGAATAAAAGAGTATATGGAGAAGAATGGTATAGAGGATATTAACGAACTTATTGGATGCGTAAAGTAAACGATGATCGATAGAAGGTGTGCGTGTGAAGAAAAACTTTGAAATAGAAGAGGTTGTATATTCAAAATATTGTGTTGATGCCGAGGACGGAAGGATACTGTATGCAGATGACAATTTCTGCAATATTCTTGGATATACCCAGGAAGATATCAGAGAAAGAGAACTGACCCTCTGGGACATTATAGTTCCGGAGGATCTGGATGAATATGCCAAAAGAATAGGGGCTGTGATCGCTGCCGGGGGTGAAGCGTATCTGTCCCATGGTCTTGTGAAAAAGTCCGGTGAGAGTATATATGTATTCTGTTATGGAAAAGTAAGGAAATGTGAGGATGGAAGCGGCGTTGTTGCCGACATAATGATCACAGACGTTACAGCCGGCAGACAGCTTCAGGAATATGTTGAGATGCTGGCGGGACAGAATACAGAGCTGAATCATGAGCTTTCGGATAAGAACAGTCTTATTACTTCACTTATAGATAATTTTGCAGGCGGTGTAGGGGTGTTTGAGGTTGGCAAGGATAAGCTTACAGCAAAGTATCTGAGCCATAGCTTTTATAAGATGTTTGGTGTTAATGTCAGGGAAGTGAATGCTCATAATAGTGATGTGCTGGAGTTTACAGCTCCCGGTTACAGAAAAAGTCTCATGCACCAGATAAGACAGACTATAGCAAGCAATACAACTACCATAGGTGAGCATAAGTTCCTGAATTTTAAAGGAGGCAAGGAATTCTTTGTCCAGGCATGTATATCTGTGCTGTCCATAAGATCAGGAGTGATAAATGTATGCATAGTTTTTTATGAGCTTGGTGAGAAGAAAAAAAGGGAACTTGAGAAGAATGCTTACAATGAGCTTATTAAGATGATCGTTGAGGGCAGTAATGAATACATAGTTGATTATTCCTTCGGAGATGATATCATGCACCTTAAGAAGATTGACGATGGAGAACTGGTGGAGGTGGATTCCACCGAGGGCTTCTTCACCGGTCTTAAGGACAATGAATATATCCATCCGGACGACTATGGCAAGATTGGCTATATGAAGGATTATCTTTCAAAGAACAGGGATACAAAAACTGTAGATTTCAGATTCAGATTCTTCACAGAGGAGTACAGATGGTACAGGATGATGTTGGTAAGCATAGCCTCGGATGATGGTACCATAGGTAAGCTTGTGGGTAAGATGTATTCCATTCATGAGGAGAAGCTCCGGGCAGCGGAGCTTAAGAAAAAGGCAGAGTTGGATTCCCTTACCAATATTTACAATCATCAGACCTTTGAAAATAAGGTTATTGCGGAGCTTGGCAGGAAATTCTATGGAAGCATGGCATTATTTGTCATGGATATAGATGATTTCAAGCTTATAAATGACGCTCTTGGACATTATGAGGGTGACAGGGTTCTTGCGGATGTTGCACTGAAGCTGAAGCAGATCTCAGAAAGATACGGCGGATATGCCGGAAGGCTGGGGGGAGATGAGTTTTCGGTATTTATCCCGGGAATATCAAAAAAAGAGCAGATTGAGGAGATCGCAGGCAATCTGGGTAAGGATATTTCGGATATGCCTTGCGATATAAAGCATACTGCCTCTATCGGAATATATATGAAGTCTGATGACGAGGATATCGACTACTATGAGATGTATAGGCGGGCTGATAAGGCGCTGTACAGTTCCAAGAGGGCAGGGAAGAACAGGTATAGCTTTTATGAGGATACGGGGATTGCGGAAGAGAACCTTTCTGATGAGACAAAGGCAGTCTTTACAGATACGGAATATATGCTTTTAGACAATTATAATGCCATATCATATATTTCTGATTTGAATAATTATGACTTGTATTACATCAACAATGCATGTAAGAAAAATCTGGGGATGCAACCAGATGACGAGTCCTATGTAGGCAGGAAATGTTATGAGGTTCTTCAGGGACGGTCCGAGCCGTGTCCCTTCTGTACCAACAATATACTTGATAATAAGAAGACCTATATATGGAACCATGTAAATGACAATGATGGCTGCACCTATGTACTTAAGGACAGTGTTGGGGACTGGAACGGACACAGGAGCAGACTTGAGCTTGCCATCAATATAACAGATGTGGATTCCACCACCAGAGCCATGGCGGAGAGACTGGACAATGAGGATCTGCTGAATGTATGTGTCAATGAAATGGCATACAGCAATGATTTCAATAAGAGTTGTGAGCGTGTCCTTGAAGCCATTGGAGCATACTATGCTGCAACAAATATATTGTTGTTTGAATACAGCGGTGACAGTGGAAAGATATATGAATGGAAGAGCGACATTGCCACATCCTTAAGCATTACAAGCAGGATGTTCCTACAGCCGGATGTAAGGAAATGCCTTGACGGCTATTCTAATGAACAGGGTGTCTTTATGGTGGATTCGGAAATGTATGGGGGACTTGATGAGAGACTCAGATTATTCTTTGGAGCTAACAGAATCTGGACAGCATATTTCATGTCAATTAAGAACCACAGCAAGGAGACTATAGGCAGGATGTTGATAATCAATCCTAAGAAGCATGTGGGAGAGCTGCAGGTGGTGAATATAATAGGTACATACCTTGGAAGGGATATGTATGAAAGAGATATGTGATATGCATGTAAAAATTCCGGAGCCTTTCGGATTAGATACTGTATGTAAGTGCGGTAATTACAATTTATATATAAAAAATGGAGGATAAGATACGATGGAAAATTACAAGAAGGAATTTATTGAATTTATGATTGACTGTAACGTACTTAAGTTTGGAGACTTTGTTACAAAGAGTGGAAGAAAGACACCTTTCTTTGTAAACACAGGCTTCTACAGAACAGGTGCACAGTTAAAGAGACTTGGTGAGTATTATGCAGAGGCTATCAACACAGAGTTTGGCCTTGATTTTGACGTATTATTTGGACCTGCATACAAAGGAATACCTCTTACAGTTGCCACAACCATGTCTATTGCAGAGATGTTTGATGAGGACATTAAGTACTGCTCAAACAGAAAAGAAGTAAAGGATCATGGCGATAAGGGAATACTTCTCGGAAGCCCTATAAGTGATGGCGACAAGGTTGTTATCATAGAGGATGTTACGACAGCAGGTACATCAATAGAGGAGACACTCCCTATCATCAAGGCTCAGGGAGATGTTGATGTTATCGGTCTTTGCGTTTCAGTAGACAGAATGGAACGCGGACAGGGGAAGAAGAGCGCTCTTGCCGAGATCGAGGAGAAGTACGGAATAAAGACAACAGCTATCGTAACTATGGCAGAGGTTGTAGAACATCTTTACAACAGAGAGTACAAGGGAAGAGTTATTATTGACGACACTCTTAAGGCTGCTATTGACGCTTATTACGATCAGTATGGAGTAAAGTAATATAACTTATGAGCGAGGACAGACATAAAGAAACATTGACGAAGCCAACAGCGACGGAAACATTAGAAACACAGGTAACGTCGAAATGTTCGGAAACATCGGATCAGGACTTTGACAGCCTGCTTAAGGAGGCACTTGCCATTGCCGAGGAGTATGCGGGTGGTGATAAATCCACGGAGCCTGAAAAAACTGTGGAAGATAGTACACCGGCAGAAATTCAAGGCAGTGTAGATGGGGAAGATGAAGCAGAAAAGGTTTCTGACATAAGGCGTAATATATATGTGGTGAAGGATGATACGTCAAAGGATAAGGTTCATAGCAATGACTATGAAAGCTTACAGGTTCCCGGAATGACCAAAGGGAAGATGAACAGGCGTGTCACACATGAAAGAATCAATGGTAAAGATAATTCGGAAGGTAAAATGGATGGCACGGGACATTCAAAAGGAAGAACATCCCATCCGCTGCTTGCAGGAGTTCCATTTAACGCATCAATATTTTTTGTGCTTATTGTTATATATTTTGAGGTCTTGTTCCATATCAACAGATTTGGGGCAGATGACGGATACCTCCTTAATATAATTTTATTTGCAATTATAGTGGGATGCGTGTGCAGTGTATTTGTACAACTGTTCTCACCTAAGGTGAATTATATTATTGCCATAGTCATAACCTCGGTGCTGACGGTATTTTACCTTGCACACCTTATATATAATTCGGTATTTAACAATTATCTGTCCATAGTGGGAACCATACAGTATGGAAACCAGGCTGCAGACAATGCTGCCACTGTGGCAGAGAATATAGGCGGCAACTGGCTCATGGTTTTGCTGTTCCTTGTTCCGCTTCTTGTGGTGGTGCTGTTGTCAAGGAAGATATGTGATTACAGACGTAATCATATTGCTGAGACGGTTGTTCTTGTACTGGGCATTGTGGCACTTCATTTTATTACAGTGCTGGCACTGGTGTTGCAGAACGACGGCCTGTACAATCCGTATCAGGTTTATAAGGAATTTACTTCGGTTGATATGGCGGTGGAGGAGCTTGGTGCCTGTGAGTCATTTGTTCTTGATGTAAGAGAAGCGTTCAGGAGGAATGGTGATAATGGTGAGTCGGTGTCCTTTGTGAAGACCGGTGAGCTTCCGATAGCAGTTGCCGGGGATGACCAGACTTCCGGTGATGGCAGTGGTAATGATATCGGAGCAGGCGCTCAGAGTACAGGAAATGAATACAGTGGCAGTCAGGCAGAGGCTGTGACAGAAGAAGCAGTTACTGTTGATGTATCACCTAATGTCATGGACATAGATCTTGCGGCAATAGGAGAAGCCTCAGGAAGTGATACCATAGCCTCTATGTGTGACTATTTTAACAGCCTTACCCCTACAAATAAGAACAAATACACAGGTGTGTTTGAGGGCTTTAACCTTATATGGATAACCTGTGAGGGATTTTCGGGATACCTTCTTGAGGAGGAAGAATATTTTCCTACCATAAGCTATATGGCAGAGAACGGCTTTGTATTTGAGAATTACTATCAGCCTTTGTGGTACGGTTCAACCCTTGGAGGGGAATATGCGAATCTCCTGGGAATGATGCCTAATGATGGAGGATACATCAATATGACCTATGCGGGAAGTCATGGCAATGACCTGTATTTCTCCATTGCAAATCAGTTAAATCGACAGGGATACACAAGCATTGGCTATCATGATAACAGTTATGATTATTATGACAGGGATATTTCTCATCCTGTATTAGGCTATGACTGGCGGGCAAATGGATCGGGGCTTGAGGCTCAAAAGCTGGAATCAGGGACTACACCATGGCCACAGTCGGATCTTATAATGGTGCAGGATACCTTTGATGAATATAAGGATGAGACACCGTTTAATGTGTATTACCTGACTGTATCGGGACATATTGTATATACCTTTGACGGAAATTATATGGCATATAAGAATAAAGCACTGGTGGAAGAGCTTGACTGCTCTGAGACCATGAAAGCGTATATTGCCAGTGAGTATGAGACAGAGCTGGCACTTTCGGAGCTTATAAAGGATCTTAAGGCAGCGGGGCTGTATGAGAATACAGTGATAGTCCTGGCGGGAGATCATGTTCCTTATGATTGTATGGATGTACTTTCGGAGCTTGCCGGAAAAAATCTTACGGATAATTTCGAGGAATACAGAAGTAAGCTTATCATATTCTCAGGAGCTATGGAGACTCCGGTTAAGGTAGACAAGGTGTGCTCAAGTATAGATATACTTGCCACAGTTTCCAATCTTATGGGACTTGACTATGATTCAAGGCTGCTGATCGGTCAGGATATCCTGTCGGATTCGCCGGGCATAGTGTATTTCCCAGACAGAAGCTATATCACGGATAACTACATATACAATTCATCAACGAATGAGGTTACTGTGAAGAGTGGTGCCGTACCATCAGATGATGAGCTTGAGAACATGAATGCCTACGTGGCAAATAAATTCACTGCTGCCAAGGGGATATGTGAAAATGATTTCTGGCGTTATGTGGATGAGTACTATTCTCAAAAATAATAAGAAAATACATATAATCAACGGATTTAATGAGATTTTATATTATTAAGTTCCGTTTATGTAGTTGAAACTAACTTTAATATGATATAAAATAATGTGCGGATCGGCTTAATGACTGATCCGCACATTGCTTGTAAGGATGTCTGTGACATCGTTACGCCGCAGCAACCCCTTGCCGCAGGAAATTTCAAATGGTTGCTGCTCCAATTTTTTTTTATACTGATGGAGCATATGGTTACATTGCATGACCGCCCGCAGGATTTAGCAGGTCGGAGTGATAATGGACTGATGTTCAAAAGAAAGAGAGTTTGTGAAAATGAAAATAGGAAGAAATGATCCATGCTGGTGTGGAAGCGGAAAGAAGTATAAGTCATGTCATCTTGCATTTGATGATAAGCTTGAGTCCTTAAAGAACAGAGGAATGGTGATTCCAACAAGAAAGATGATAAAGACTCCGGAGCAGATAGAGGGCATAAGAGAGGCGTCAAAGGTCAATACAGATGTACTTGATTTTATAACACCATTTGTTGTTGAGGGAGTATCTACAGGAGAGCTTGACAGAAGGATATATGAATATACAAAATCCATAGATGCAATACCAGCCTGCCTTGGCTATATGGGTTATCCTAAGAGTGTATGTATATCTATAAATGATGTGGTATGTCACGGTATTCCAAGTGATGACACAATACTTAAGGATGGCGACATTGTAAATATTGACTGTACAACAAAGTACAAAGGGTATTACGGAGATTCATCAAGAATGTTTATGATAGGTGATGTGGATCCTGTATGGCAGAAGCTTGTAACAGATACCAAGCAGGCTCTTGATATAGGCGTAGAGGTCTGCAAGGAGCCTTGGGTCACTATCGGGGATATAGGCTATGCCATCAATACATTTGCAACTAAGCAGGGATACCAGGTTGTAAGAGAGATCGGTGGTCATGGTGTAGGTCTTGAGATCCATGAGGATCCATATGTTTCTCATGTGGGCAGGCCGGGCACAGACTGCGTTCTTGCACCGGGAATGGTATTCACCATTGAGCCTATGATAAATCTTGGAACCCATGAGGTATATCAGGACGCTGATGACGGCTGGACAATATACACAGATGATGGACAGCCATCAGCCCAGTGGGAGTACACTCTGGTTATGACAGATCATGGTGTAGAGATCCTGGCACACTAAAATAGAAGAGTGTATATATCAAAAAATATTTATATACTGAAATAGTATTTATAATGTAAAAAGCCATGCATGGGAGGCTGGTATAAAACCTTTAATCAAAGGAACTATATCAGGAACCTATGTATGGCTTTCTTTATCATTGTTTCTTGTCCTGTCATTTATATAGGACGGTACATGCTGATAAAACCGTCCGTAACCTATATAAATTAAGTACTGAAAGTGTTCTACTTTGTAAGTACCGTCAGAAGCCTATTGCTTCTTGCAACGAATCTGGTCATTGCCTCAGGCGCCAATGGTCTGTTGGCAAGAACCGCAAGATCGTATAACTGGCAGCAGATGTCATCAGTATGCTCGCCGTCCTTGTTGTCAAGTACATACTTGACAAGATCATTGTTAGAGTTAAGAACCAGGGTCTCACCCTTTCCACCGAACATGTCAGCGTCAAAATTCATTCCTGCCATTCCGTACATCTTCATCATTTCCTGCATTCTTCTTGATTCCTCGGACAGGGTAATGAGAGATGAGATGTCAGGGTTCTTTAAGGACTCGACCTTAATAGTGATATTTTCAACACCCAGAGCCTTCTTGAAGGTCTCTGTAAGAGAGTCCGTATATTCTTTGACTGTCTCCTCTGACAGTTCTTCACCTACGAAGTTATCCGTAAGGTCAGCGTCAATACGGTAGAAGTGGACGTTTTCGTTCTTCTGCTCAAGTAAAGTGATAAACGGACTGTCTATGGTCTGATCCATGTACAGGGCGTCCATTTCCTCATTCTTAAACATGTTAATGTACTGTGACTGGGCAACAGGGTCTGTAACATAGAAGACCTTGTTCTCGTACTTTTCCTTGCCGGCTTCAAGGTAATCCTTAAGGGTAGTGTACTCGCCCTTGAGGTTCTTGAATATAACGGCGTCCTTCATCTTATCAAGGAACTTCTCATCCTTAAGACATCCAAACTTGATAAATGGATTGATGTCATCCCAGTACTTCTCATAATCCTCTTTGTGAACCTTGTACATACCGGTGAGCTTGTCTGCAACCTTCTTTGTAATGTAGTCTGAGATCTTCTTTACGAAGCCATCGTTCTGAAGAGCACTTCTTGACACATTAAGCGGAAGGTCAGGACAGTCGATACAGCCCTTAAGCAGCATAAGGAACTCAGGGATTACTTCCTTGATGTTATCTGCTACGAATACCTGGTTGTTGTAGAGCTTTATTGTGCCCTCCAGCTTGTCATACTGGGTATTGATCTTAGGGAAGTATAATATACCCTTAAGGTTAAATGGATAATCCATGTTCAGGTGGATCCAGAACAGTGGCTCCTTGTAATCATGGAATACCTTTCTGTAGAATTCCTTGTACTCTTCATCTGTACAGTCATTTGGGTGCTTTGCCCATAATGGGGTAGTGGTGTTAAGAGGCTTAGGTCCTTCAGGCTCCTTCTTTTCTTCCTCTTTCTTATCAGCAGCGTCTGCAGTCTTTTCGGCGCCATCCCCTGCTTCGGCAGCGTCGGACTTCTCTGCGTCATTATTCTCCTCTGTGTCTACTTCCTTAGCGTCCACATCAACAGTGGCAGTCTTTGCGTCCTCCACAGGTGTATCGGCATTTGTGAAGTAGATCTCAACAGGCATGAATGAACAGTACTTCTCAATAACTTCCTTTATACGATATTCATTTGCAAATTCCGTGCTGTCCTCATTCAGGTAAAGGGTGATGACAGTACCACGGTCAGACTTCATGCTCTTCTTCATCTTGTAGTCGGTGCCGTTCTCGCACTCCCAGAATACAGCGTCCTCATCCTCCTTGTATGAACGGGTCTCGATAGTAACCTTGTCGGCAACCATGAAAGCGGAATAGAAGCCTAAACCGAAGTGACCGATGATCTGTTCCTCGGTAGCCTTGTCCTTATACTGTTCGAGAAATGCAGAAGCACCTGAGAATGCGATCTCATTTATGTACTTGTCAACCTCTTCCTCGGTCATACCGATACCATTATCGATAAACTGTATGGTCTTGTCTGTAGGACTGACGATAACGTCTATTCTGAAAGGCTTTCCATCCTCTTCATATTCACCCATGAGAGACAGCTTCTTAAGTTTTGTTACGGCGTCACAGCCGTTTGAGATCAATTCCCTGACAAATATATCATGGTCTGAATAGAGCCATTTCTTAATGACAGGAAATATGTTTTCACTGTTGATCGATAAACTTCCTTTTTTCATAATAAAATACATCTCCTTCTTATATGTAACTCTGTAAAAGCAGTAAGTTTCATTGAAATATTAACTTTCTACATCATATTAGGATAATAAAATCAGAATGTCAAGAAAAAATTAGCACTCATTTCGAATGAGTGCTAATAAAGCTTTTTATATTTTCCTACCTTTCTTCAAATGTAATCT
>ERZ1034882.770-NODE-770-length-13675-cov-6.356608_pt1 | contig 13675 bp, 11 predicted proteins | sample MGYA00520606_ERZ1034882 | MGnify/ENA primary metagenome ERZ1034882 (study PRJEB33766, sample SAMN09781726) | gut metagenome | biome: gut microbiome | host: Homo sapiens | place: Madagascar | study: EMG produced TPA metagenomics assembly of the PRJNA485056 data set...
TGTCAAAGTAAATGGCGGGCGATGCATTCGCGTTTGTCGTTTCATAGGAAACATGGATCTCCGGATAGATGCCGAGCGGCAGGATCTCATCGGTTGAATCGGTGTTATAGCCGTCGTGATGGATGTTCGCATCACTTTTTGCCATGTAGGGGTTTTCATCGACCTGCTTGGGCTGCAAAGCCTTCACGGGAAGCGCACCGGATACCGGCGCAGAAGGTGTCGCCGCCTCGGCAGGTGCGGGGGCAGCAGTCGGCGAAGGCGTAGCTGTGTCCTCCGCCGGTGTCTGTGCTGCGCTGCAGGCTGCCATCGACAGAGTCATTGTTCCTGCCAGCAGGAAACTACATACAGATGGAATCGGGTTTCTCTTTTTCATCAATGATCCTCCTTGCTATGTTGGTTGTGATCCGCTCGGGACGAAGCAGACGGTTGTTTTTCCTCTACCCATGCACACAGTCCTTGCCGGAACGCTTCTTCCGTTATCGGCTCCAGCAGAAAGTAGTCCACGCGCAGCCGAAACGCGTGCAGGGAAAAATCCAGCTCGCTGCACCAGATGATGCGTGTTTCCGGAAAAAGCGCTCGCAGGTGTTCCACCGCATTCAGCCCATCCACGCCCGGAAGGGCAATTACAGCGTTGGTCGGCGCATTTTTGCGTGTGACCTCAAAGAACACCTCCTGCCCGCGGTAGCAGTCCACCTTAGAAAACAGACCGCGCTCGGAGCAGAACCGTGAAAGCTGCTCTGTGTAAAAAATCTCCTGTGTTTCACTCTTTGTCAGCACGGCAATGTGGTACATAGCGCTCCGCCCTCCTCTCCTTTTTTCCTGCCGTCGTTGACTGTTTCTGCTTTCAGTATACGGGATGGTTCACGCTTTTCAAGCCTTTTGGCACGAAAGCCCCAATTCCGGCACGAAATCGGGTTTTTCGCTGTGCCGATGCCGGACAATTGTGGTATAATCTAAACAGAATCTTTCCCGAAGGAGTCAGTCCGGCATGAGAATAGCAATTGTGGATGATCTGGAAACCGAGCGCTCGCAGCTGAAAACGCGCCTTGCACGGCAGCTGAACCAGTGCGGTGCAAAGGCGGAGGTTTTGGAATTTGAAAGCGGCGAGAGCTTTCTCGCCGCGGAAAAAGAGCAGCGCTTTACCGCCGCATTTCTGGATATTTATATGCATGGGATGAGCGGCATGGACGCTGCCAAGGAGCTGCGCAAGACGGACGCAGACTGCCTTCTGATTTTCACCACGACCTCGACCGACCACGCGCTGGAAGGCTTTCAGGTGCGTGCGCTTCACTATCTCGTGAAGCCCTTTTCCGAGGAGGAACTTTCCGCCCTGCTTGCCGAGATGCTGGCAAGACTCCCCCGCCCTGAGCCGGTCCTGACAGTGAAAGCGAACGGCAGCGATGTCCGTCTTTGCTATCGGGATATTATTTCGGCAGAGCATTTTGCGCACAGGATCAACATCCGCACGACCGCCCGGAAAACGCTGACCACACGCCAGAGCTTCAAGGAATTTACCGAGCCGCTAAAAAAGGACCCCCGCTTTTTCGTCTGCGGCAGAGGTGTGATCGTCAACTTAGAGCACGCCGCTGATTTTCGGGATGGCGCCTTCTGCATGACAGATGGCAGCAGCGTCTATGTCAGTCAGGAACTTTTGAAGCCTGCCCGGCAGGCGTTTATGGAATTTCTGCTGCAAAGGGAGCGTATGAGATGAAAGAGATTCTGCGTCCGATTCTGGAACTGCTTGTCGTTCTCCCCGGTCTTTTGCTTGGATACTTCCCTGTAAAAACCTATCTGAAGCAGTCACCGGGAAGGCTGACCGCCTGGCTTTTTCCGCTGATGGCGTGCCTGTGCATCGGCAGCGGACTTGTCTGCTATCGGCTTGGGGCTTCTACGTTCCTTGCCCTTGCGGGGGTCGCGCTGGCTGCCGTTTGCCTGTATGCCCGAACGCTTACCATCTCCCTGTGGAAATCCGGCACGATTGCGCTGTCCGTCTGCGCGGTGTTTGCGTGCGTGAACAGCTTGTCCCGCGCCGTCAGCGCTGCGATCATCCGGAATCAGCAGCTGCCGCCGGACGAACCGTGGCTCTGCCTTGGCGCCTGCGTGTTTTATAATGCCGTTTGCTGGATTATCGTGCTGGCCGCGTATTATCCTGCGACACATACGGTGCGTGCGATGGTCGAGGACGATAATTTTGCGCAAACCTGGTATGTGTTCTGGGTTCTGCCGCTGGCGTTCATCCTTTTGAACCTTTTTATGATCCCACGCTATCAGACAACGCTCCAGACCGGGCGCGTACTGCAGGGCTATATTGTGCTAAGCAGCGCACTTCTGATTTTTATGTTCAGCTTCAATGCGGTTTTTCTGTTGATGGCAACCAGCCTCAACCGCAATGCGAAGCTGCAGCAGGAAAACCAACTCCTTTCCATGCAGCAGCAGCGCTATGAGAACCTCAAGACTGCCATCGAGGAAGCGCGGCAGGCACGGCACGATATGCGCCACCAACTCCAGCAAATTTCTGCGCTGGTCGAGGCGGGTGACCCGGAGGAGCTGAAAAGCTACCTTGCAAAAACCGTATCCCGCATTCCGAATCTCGATATGTGCTTCTGTGAAAACCGTGCGGCTGACAGTGTTGTCGGCTATTACTGTGCCATGGCAAAGCGAGAGGATATCCCCTTCCGCGCCAGACTCGACCTGCCGGAAACACTGCCGATCGATGAGATCGATATGTGCATGGTGCTGTCCAACCTGCTGGAAAATGCGCTGGAAGCGAGCCTTCGCACCGCACCGGGCAGGCGGCGAATCGAAATAACCGCCTATGTATATGCTGATCGGATTCTTCTGATCGAGGTTGAAAATGCGTTTGACGGCGAGGTCAACGAAAAAAACGGCGTCTTCCGCTCCTCCAAGCGGAGGGGTAACGGGATCGGCATCCAGTCCGTCACCCATATTGCAGAAAAAACCGGCGGCACAAGTACGTTTACCTATCAAAATGGCACCTTCTCCGCCAAGGTCATGCTCTGCGGGGACAATGCGCAACCAAGCCGTTAAGGATTGCGCCGAAGCGGTGCTTAAGTCGTAAGGCGGGAATTGTGCGGTGTTGCCTTAAGTATAGACAAAGAATGACAATAAAAGCAGCCCGCAGAGGTACGTTGCGCGAACGTATCTCTGCGGGCTGCATATTTGCAGAACCATGGCAGCGGTCTATTGACCTTAGTAATGTAAGAATAGCATACCGGCGATTACGCCGCCGATGCACAGTGCGGCAGCCAACAAGTCTGTCGGATGTACCTTGGGTACTGTATAGTAGGTTCGCGGTGCCGTGCCGCAAAAGCCCTTGGACTCCATAGCCATTGCCACGGACTCCGACCAGCGGACACTGTTTACCAGCATCGTAAATACCGGCTTCATTGAGAATACGCCGATTTTCAGCCCGCGCACCGCAAACGCTGTGCGCACCTGATTGTATTCCCGCACCATACCGGGCATCAGGTGAAACGCCGCCAAAATGCCGTAGGCGAACTTCGGCGGCAGCTTGCACTGGTGCAGAAGGCTTGCAATAAAGAAATCACTGTCGGTTGTCAGGGCAAACAGGATGCCCAACCCCGCAAATGCCAGCAGCCGCGTTGCCAATTGCAGCGCTGTGTACAGGTTCTGCGACATGGCGGCACGCACAGCGTAAGGCATGGCAGAAAGTGCCTGCATATCCACCGCTTGCCCGCTGCCGCTTTTGGCATAATACAGCCCCATAACAAACAAACCGAAGGCAGCCACAAGCGCGGGCAGCAGCAAGGCACCCAACTTTTTGATGCTGACACGGGAGCCAAAAACCACCAGCAGCAGGCAGCAGCCCAGCACCAGCAGATTCAGGCTGACAAGATATTCAAACGAAAGCAAAATCACGCAGACAAGCACAGTAGCCGCCTTGACCGTGGGGTTCCAACGTTCCAGCATTTACGGTTCCTCACTTTCTGTCAGGGCGGCGTTTTCAAGGTGATAGATTTTATCTGCCCACTGCCCGGCAAGCGCCGTGTCGTGGGTGATAAAAATCACCGTCAATCCCTCCTGCTCCACCTTTTGGCGCAGGTGTCCCATAATGGCATCCACCGATTTTGCGTCCTGTCCATAGGTTGGCTCGTCCAAGAGCAGCAGCTTTTGCCCGCCTGCCAGCACCGAAAGCACTGCCAGACGCCGCTGCTGCCCTTGGCTGAGCATATACGGCGAATATTTCCGCTGCCGTTTCATGCCGTAGCGCTCGAGCAGCTCCGCCGCTTTGCTGCGGCAGGCATCTTCCGGCAGGTCAGGCTGCCAGAGCCGCAATCCGACGCAGACCTCGTCCTCGACATTTTGGGTCACAAACTGGTTGGCAGGGTTCTGGAACACAATGCCGATTTGGCGGTACAGCTCCCGCGGCTTGCTTTGGGCGATATCCTGCCCTTGCAGCAGGATCTGCCCGCTGTACGGGTGCTGCTTTAACACCGACAAAAAAGTCGTCGTCTTGCCGATGCCGCTGGCACCCAGCACCGCGGTCATGGCGCCGGCGGGAAAATCCGCGTCGGCATTTTGCAAAAGAAACGGTGTGTCGTAGACTTCCCGCTTCCACTTGCGCTTTTGGGGCAACCCCTTGCGGATGCTGACACCGCGAAACTGCAAAATGGGCGCATTGTCCGCCTTGCCCTTGGCGTGGCAGGGCGCGGAAGCTAACGGGTAAAACAGCCCCAGTGCATCAAAATCCGCACGATGCTGCGTTAGATTTTGCTTGTTTATACCGCGCACTGCTATGTGGCAGCCCTCCTGCAGCAGGATAAACTCATCGGCATAGTCCAGCCATAGATCGGCTTTATGGTCAATGGCGATCAGGGTGCGCCCCTCCGCCTTCATCTTGATGAGCATCGGCAGCAGCCGTTTTGCTTCAGCCTCGTCCAGATTGGCAAAGCACTCATCCAGCAGGATGCAGCGGCTTTCCAAAAGATACAGGCACGCCAGCGCAGCCTTCTGCTTTTCGCCGCCCGACAAGGTTGTCAGTGTGCGGTCAAGCAGGTCGGCAATTTGCAGCTCTGCGGCAGCCGTTTCGATTTTTTTGTCCATCTCACAGGCGGGTACGCAGATATTTTCCAGGCAAAAGCGCATTTCTGCCCGCAGGGTGTCCATACAAAATTGCAGGTCGGGGTTCTGGAACAGTACCGTCAGATACGCCGCACGCTTTTGGGGGTCCAGTCCCTTCAGATTATGACCAAACAGCCGAATGTCGCCGCCCTGCAAATAACCGCCGTTTTCGGGGTACAGCCCTGCCGCCACCGCTGCCAAGGTGCTTTTGCCGCAGCCGCTGCCGCCCATAATCACCGTCAGCGTACCGGCGGCAACGTCGAGGTCGGTGTGGTCCAGAATGTTGCGCTTACCGTTTTCAAGGTATCGGAACACTACGTCCCGCAGCTGCAAAGCCATTTCGGCAGGCATGGGGTCAGTCCTCCAGATCGGCAGTCTGGTTCTGGGCGACTGCATAGCCCTTCAGCACACCGGCCTTGACCAGACCGTCCGCCAGCAGCGGGGTGACGATGCCGTCAAAAATCACGGCGCTGATGATGCGAACGACCAGCATAAGCGCCAGAACCGGCAGAGCGATCTTGCTGTAGCCGCTGATGATCAGGTTGTAGCCCATCGTCAACACAGAGCAGATAACAGCGCCCTGCATCATGGTCATGCGGTCAAACTTCTTGTAGCGCTTCAGGGCGATGATCAGCTCAAAGCCTAGACCCTGCACCAGACCGGACAGAATGATAATGGGTCCGAAGTAGTTGCCGTACAGGCATTCCAACACAGCGGCGAGCAGCTCGGCAATCAGACCGGTGCCGGGTTTGCGCATAACGTAAATGCCGAAAGCACCGGCCATAAAGTAGATGCCGTAGAACGGCTCATACCCCAAAGAAGCCATACCCATGGGGGTCAGTACACCGTACAGAATGCCGCCCACATAGGTGCAGCCCAGATAAACCACGCCGAACAAAACGGCGCAGATGGCAATCAGCAGAACATCTTTCAGTTTCCAGTTTTTCGTATTCATCGTTACTTTTCCTCCGTCGGGCTATTGCAGTTCATCGTAAAATGTAAGACATAGTGGTGTACGTTGGGGGCATTTTCCATCAGCTCGCACACGCGCACAAGATACGCAAAAACATCCTGCACGTTCCCGTCAATGCGGGTGGCATAGTGGATGGTCTTGGGGTCCAGCCCCTCGTCCTGCGCCATGTACCAGACCTTGGCAATTTCATCGATGTAATCGGCATCGCCTAAGGGGTACAGCGCCAGCTTGCAGTGTACCGGGAAGTGAATGTCCTTGATCAGCGCCGCGTTGGGGGCATCGCCCTCACGGTTCAGCACGCTGTCGCCGGAAACATCGCCGGGGCAGCCCTTGGAGAACTGACCCTCCAATGCCATATGCACACCGGGGCGGTAGGCGTTTAAGAACAGCGCCTGCACCGCGTCCGCAACGTATGCCAGCTTGCCGCGATACACGGTGGACAGCGCGTCGGTTTCGCTCCACACAGCTGAGGTGTCGGTCTTTTTCAGCGAACCCAAGATGATGTCGATGAAGTTGTCGCACATCGGGTACAGCGTGAACCGGCAGCCGGAAATCGGCAGCTGCGTGCCGCGACCCGCCCAAGGCAGGTCAGGGCGATTGCAGCCGGAGCAGCAGGTTTCTTTTTCCATAATCAAACCCTCTCTTTCAAGTTACTGCAAAAATAAAAAGGATGCCTTTCGTCGGAAAAGCATCCCTGTACACCGGGCGCAAGGCACCCGGTAATTTCGGTTATACAATGCTTTCCCTACGCCGGTATTATCCGGATCAGGTGCAAGGAGTCGGGTGTGAACCCTCTCAGCGCTAGGCCCCTCCAGCATTTTTCTTTTTGCCGTTGTTTATAATACAGCAGTCAGGCAGAATTGTCAAATCCTTTTTACGCAGGTGCGGTGTTGCCTTAGTCCGCAATAAACAGCACGCCGAGCGTACCCGGTCCGCAGTGGCTGGAGATAACACCCCCGGCTCTTGTTTCGTGAATCTCGCGGAATTTATGCAGGCTTTTCAGGTAGGTGCGAACCTCCTCAACCACCTCGCGGCTGCAGCCGGAATGGGTAATAAAAACCCTGTCTGTCCGGGCGGCTTTCAGGTCGGATTCCAGATCCTTTACATAGCTCATAATGGCGGCGTTGATTTTCCCGCGGTACTTCTTTGTGGCGTGCATGGCGCCGTTTTCCACCACAATTTTGGGGTGCAGCTTCAGCGCACTGCCCGCCAGTGCCGCCACGGCATTGCATCGCCCGCCGCGCCATAAGTAGACCAGCGTATCCACCACAAAACTGGCACGAACCTTGGGGATGATTTCCTGAATCGAAGCGGTGATTTCCGCTGCCGAGCGTCCCTGCTCTGCCATGATGGCAGCTTCTACGACAAGAAGCCCGATACCGGTAGAAAGATTCTTCGAGTCGATCACCGTGACCAGCGAGGAAGCGTCCAGCTCCTCCGCAGCAAGACGCATAACGTTGCCGGAGGTGGACATACTGCCGGAGATGGAAAAGCAAATCACCTCACGACCCTCCGCAACATAAGGACGCAGCAGCGTTACGGCATCCTCCAAGGAAGGCGCCGAGGTTTTCGGCGTGGCTTTGTTTTCGTCTGCCCATGTAAATATGCTGTCCGGCGAGATATCCTTTCCGTCGCAGAACTCTGCATCGCCCAACAGGATATGCAGCGGCAGAATGTCGATGTCGTATTTTTCCACAAGCTCCTGCGAAAGGTCACAGGTGCTGTCCGAGATGATTTTGACCGGTTGGTTTACTTGCATAGCATAACCCCTCTTTCGATTGCCTTGCTTCTATTTTACGCCAATTGTATGGATTAGACAAGAAAAAATCGCAGCCTATCAAAAATTATACATATGTTTAACAAATCATGTACAATGTGATGCGAAACAGAGCCTTGCAAGTCCGTTCTTGCCGGGGTGCATCTTGCTGCTAAATACAAAGCCGGAGCAAAACCGGCTTTTTCTTGGCGTATCTACGCGATAATAAAAAAATACAGGTGGAGAAAATAACGCCCTGAAAATGGCGGGAGTTTTCTCTACCTGTTTGGAGTAGTTATGGCGGCTGCGCAGTGCTTGATTTCGCACCGGAAACGGGCTTACTTTCCGTCCCAGAATACATCCAGTGCATTGTTATACAGGATGCGCTGCCGCTGTTCTGCGGCGAGAAAAACGTCCTCAGCGATGGTGTTTACCATGTCCGCATAGATGCACATGGGAATCAATGATTTTTATAGCAAGTACCCTTTATTGTGCAGCGCCAACCGTCTGTGCTGCCTGCCGGGTTCGTTTGCGCAGGAACAGGACGGTCATAACGCTGCAATACACAAGCGCCAGCGCCCAAGCAGCGGGGCTGGCCAGGCAGATGCCTACAAAGCTGCCGGTCTTAACGGCTGCCAAGCCGCAGACGGCGCGACCCACCAGCTCGCCCACACCGCTAAGTACGGCGTGCAGGCTGTAGCCCATACCCTGCAGGGTGTTGCGGAAAATCATAAGTGCGCCGTGGAAGCAGAACAGGCAGCTGATGATGCCCAGATACTGCACTGAGAACGCGGAGGCGGCATCGGCGGTGCCGCCCAGCACAAGGCTGGTAAACGCACTCTTGCCGACAAAAATGGCAGCCCACGCGGCGGCACAGTAGACCCACTGGATGACAAGACCGGCGCGGATACCCTGCCGGATGCGGTCGTAGTTTTTGGCGCCGTCATTCTGCCCGGCAAAGGTTGCCATGCCCATACCGACCGATTCCATCGGCAGGGTAAACATCTGGCGAATCTTGTCGCCTGCGGTCTGTCCGGCAATGGCGGCAGTACCCAGCGCGTTGATGGAACCCTGCAAAATAACCGCGCCGATGGCAGAAACTGAATACTCAAATCCCATCGGCAGACCAACGCGGCAAAGCTCCCGCATATGGGTGCCGGAAATTCCGCGCAGCCCCTCGCTGTTGTGCAAAAGGTCCGTCTTGCAGCACAGCCAGCCGAGGTTCAGCAGCGCGCTGACAAGCTGGCTGAGAACCGTTGCCAGCGCTGCGCCCGCCACGCCCATGGGAATGACAGCAATCAAGAGATAATCCAGCGCAATGTTCAGAAAGCTGGAAATCAGCAAAAAGAGCGTCGGATGGCGGGAATCACCCGAGGCGCGCAGCGCACCCGCGCAGAAGTTGTAGACAATGCCTGCCGGGATGCCCCAGAAGGCAATGCGGATATAAATGGCAGCCTCGCCAAAAATATCGGCAGGGGTCCGGAGCATCTGCAGCAGCGGGTGCGTCAGGCTTACGGTAAGCAGTGTCATAACCAGCGCCAGCACGCCGCAGAGCCAGCAGCCGTTCCAGAAAAAGCGCCGGAACTCCGTATGGTTTTTGCCGCCGACTGCCTGCGCCAGCGGAATGCCGAAGCCGATACAGCAGCCGTTTACAAAGCCGAGGACGAGAAACCCCAGCGAATGGGTGCTGCCTACGGCGGCAAGCGCCTGCTCGCCCAAAAGGCGTCCTACCATCATGGTATCGACAAAGGAATACAGCTGCTGAAACAACGTGCCCGCCACAAGCGGCAGCGAGAACATCAGCAGTTGGCGCATCGGCGCGCCCTTCGTTAAATCCATGGTACTGTTTTGTGACATGATTTCCTCCTGAAAAGTATACTATTTTGTTATAGCACAAAAGCCGTCCTTTGTGGGCGGCTTTTGGCATGGAAAATGAAAAAGAAAGAGAAAAAGGAGGAAATCAGATAAGATGCATCAGACTGGGCAGACCCAAGGACAACGCCGGAATGTAGGTGACCGCCAGCAGTGCGGCAATCAGCACCACAAAGTACGGAATCAGCTTGGAGGTGACCTGCTCGATGGAAACGTGTCCGATGCCGCAGCCGACAAACAGAACCGAGCCGACCGGCGGGGTGATGTTGCCCAAGCACATATTGAAGATCAGCATAACGCCGAACTGGATCTCGGTCATACCGAAGCTGGTGGCGATGGGCAGGAAAATCGGGGTGAAAATCAGGATGGCGGGGGTGATGTCCATAAACATACCGATGACCAGCAGGATGATGTTCATCAGCAGGAAGATGATGTACTTGTTGTCGGTCAGGCTCATCAGACCGTTGGAGATGGCGGCGGGAATGCCGGAGTACGCCATAACAAAGGACATCGCAGAGGAAGCGGAGATCAGGAACAGGATGATGCCGCTGGTCTTGGCGGAGTTTAACAGGATATCGAGGAAGCCCTTGAAGTCGATGCTCTTGTAAATGATGGAGAGGATCAGGCAGTACAGCACGGCGACGCCGGCACCCTCGGTGGCGGTGAACACGCCGGACACGATGCCGCCGATTACGATAACAATCAGCAGCAGGCTGGGTACGGCGTCCCAGATGGTTTTCAGCACGCTCTGGCTGCGGTCAAAGCCGGTAGCCTTCATACCCGCCTTTTTGGCACCGATAAAGGCAACGATCATGCAGCACAGACCCATCAGAATGCCGGGAATGTAGCCCGCCATAAACAGGGTGGAGATAGATACACCGCCCGCGACGGTGGAGTAGACGATGAAGGCGGAGGTCGGGGGAATCAGCAGACCCGTGGGGGCAGAGGCAATGTTGGCAGCAGCGGAGTAAGCGGGGTCGTAGCCGTTTTCTTCCTCAATAGGGCTGATGCAGCCACCCATGGCGGAGGCAGCGGCAACGGAGGAACCGGACAGCGCGCCGAACAGCATATTGCCCAAGATATTCGCCTGTGCCATGGAACCGGGAATCTTGCCGACAAACAGCTGGGCAAAGTTGACAAGGCGCTTGGCAATGCCGCCGTTGTTCATAATGTTGCCCGCCAGAATGAACAGCGGCACAGCCAGCAGAGAAAAGCTCTCAACGCCGGAATTCATCTTCTGCATTGTGATAAAGGTAATCTGATCCCAGGACAGCGTGGACATGGCGGTCACGATGGAGGATGCCACAATGCTGATGGAGATCGGCACGCCGAGGAACAGCAGGATGCCGAACACGGCAAACAGGATAACGGTGGTCATAGTGATACTCATTGTTCTGCATCCTCCTTGGAATTTACTTTTTCGCCGGTGATATCCTCATAGATATTGATAATCTGCGCCAGCACGATAAACACGCCGGAAATCGGGGCGATGGAATAAACCAGACTGCGGGGAATGCCCAGCAGTGCCGAGAACTCGCGGCTGGCAGACACCGCCAACTTGAATCCGCCGATGGTGAATACAAAGATCGCCATCAGCAAAATCAGCCCGTCAATGGCAACCAGCAGGGCGGTGTGTGCCTTGCCGGTGAACTTGTCGCGCACCAGCGTCAGCGACATATGCTCGCGGGTGGAAAAGGCGTAGGCGGCGCCGATGAAGCCCGTCCAAATCAGACTGTAGCGAACCAGCTCCTCGGTAAAGGCAACGGGGCTGTTGAGGACATAGCGGGAGAAAACCTGAATCAGAACCAGCACCGTCATAAAGGTAAGCAGCACGGCACAGGCAATGCTCAAAATCTTGTCCATCCAGAATTTGATGGCAGCAAAGGTGTTTTTCATCACTTACTCCTCCCCTCTTGCAGCTTCCACAGTGTCCAGCAGCGTCTTGACGCCGGGATACTGCTCCTCGTAGGCTTCGATCATCGGCTGGGTGGCATCGCGGAAAGCCTGCTTGTCCACATCGTAGACAAAGGTCACGCCCATGGTTTCCTGCGCTTCCTTGACAGCTTCTTCCACGGCGGTGTCCCACATAATCTTGTGGGCATCGGTGGAATCGTGGGCAGCCTCCAAGAGAATCTGCTGATCCTCGGGGCTGATGGTTTTCCAGACCTTTTCGCTCATGATCAGAACGTCGGGGATCATGGCGTGCTGGTCAACCGAGTAGACCTTGCAGACCTCGCCGTGCTTGCCGGTGGTCAGGGCGGTTTCGTTGTTCTCGGTACCGTCGATGATGCCGGTCTGCAGCGAGGTGTACACATCGCCGTAGGACATGGCAACGGGAATGCCGCCGAGGTAGCTCATCATATCGGTCTGGCTCTTCATATCCTGCACGCGGATCTTAAGACCCTTGAGGTCTGCCGGGGTGCGGATGGCCCTGTCCTTGGTGTAGAAGGAACGTGCGCCGGAGGTGTAGTAGGTCAGCGTGACAAAGCCATCCTCCCCGGTGGAGAGGAAGAAGTCCTGCATCTCCTGCGAGTCCATAACGTGGTAGAAATCTTGCGTGTCCTCAAAGATGTAGGGCAGACCAAAGGCGTTGTACGCCTCGTTGTAGGTGGCAAGACCGGGGGCGGAAACCTTGGTCATGGCGATGACGCCCGCCTGCAGCTGCTCGAGGTTTTCGTTTTCGCTGCCCAGCTGACCGTTGGGGAAAATCTTGACCTGAATGCGCCCGTTGGTCTTTTCGTTGACCTCCTCGGCAAACTGGGTCATAGCGATATGGACGGTGTGCGTTTCAGACAGACCATGCGCCAGCGTCAGAACCAGCGGGTTTTCGGCACTGTAGCCGGTGTCGGTCGCGGCGGTGGCACCGCAGCCGGTCATAAGCCCGGCACCCAGCACCGCCGCAGCGCTCAGGGCTGCAATTTTTTTAAACATAGCGTTTCTCCTTCTTGTGGGTTGTGATGCTTCGGTTTTTTTGCTGACCTTTATCAAAACGATTGGCGGAATACTCGGCACCAATCGGTTATTCTTTTATACTTTCCACTCTCTATATTACAGAATTACATACCGATCAAGTCAAACTGCTCGAACGAAATCAGAACCTCGTAGTCCTTCTTGGGGTTCGGGTACTTGATCTGTACACTCTTTAAACGCTGGCTGTAATACCAGCCGCTTTCCGCCTGCTCAAACTTGCGGCGGTGCAGGAAATGCGGCAGCTCCTTGCCGTCCAGCTGCACATAGAACGGGGACTTTTCGCGGTGAATGACATCCAGGCTGACATCCTCGACCGCCGTTTCGTAGCTGCCCTCGTTCGTAAAGCGCACAACCGTCTTGACGCCCGCCTGCACGGCGATCTTGGTTTTCAGATACGCGCCGTGGCGGTAGTCGTTGGTGCGTCCGTCGTCCTCGTACATTGTGAATTCCGAATCCACATCCGGTGCCATCAGAATGTTGAGGGCGGTGGTCTTTTCGGTCATCAGGTTGTGCAGGGGGGTGTCGCTCATCGGCAAAATAGCGCCGCTGTGCACAAACAGCGGGATGCTGCCCAGCTCAACGGGGACGTTGACCGTCTGCCCGGGGGCGTAGCTCTCGCGGGTGTAAAAGTCGTAGAAGCGCTCGTTTTCGTTCTCGGTCCGGGGCAGGTAGACGGGGCGCACGGTCTGACCCTTCTCCACGACGTTGGCTACCAGCAGGCTGTCGCCGAACATAAAGTCAACGCCCTCGTCATAGGTGGCGGCATCGTTCTGGAACACCGCAAAGGTCGGCTGCCAGATGGGCAGGCCGCTCTCGTGGGCGCGCTCCATCAGCGCGTAGAGCGTCGGGCTGAGCTTGTAGCGGAAGTCGATGGCGTCCTTGATGTACTTCTTTTTATCGCTGTACATCCACGGCTCGGTGACGGTGTTGTCGGTGTTGGTCGAATGGATGGAGAAGCGCGGCTGGAAGATGCCGTTCTGCACCCAGCGCACGAACAGCTC
>ERZ1034882.772-NODE-772-length-13658-cov-5.491730_pt1 | contig 13658 bp, 10 predicted proteins | sample MGYA00520606_ERZ1034882 | MGnify/ENA primary metagenome ERZ1034882 (study PRJEB33766, sample SAMN09781726) | gut metagenome | biome: gut microbiome | host: Homo sapiens | place: Madagascar | study: EMG produced TPA metagenomics assembly of the PRJNA485056 data set...
CTTCTCGCAGGAAACCATGAACTGTGGGCAACAATTCGGGCAACAAATGGCTTTTTGCAACAGATTATTGTTGCAAGTGGATTTTGGCTTGTAATAGTCATTGCGTAAACTTACAGCATCACATTTCAAAGCTGTGAACAAAAATATCCGTCATAAAATCTTTCGATTTTACGACGGATATGGCGCAGATGGTGGGAGTCGAACCCACGCGACAGTCTCCTGTCCTAAAGCATTTCGAGTGCTCCCTCTTACGACCTCTTGAGTACATCTGCCTATTTAATTTTGTTGCGCGGAACTTCCCGCAAGGCGTGATTTCGAGTCAATCTCGTTACGACCGCTTCGATACGTCTGCTTATCCGGGTGCTTCCGCAAGGAAAGCATCTATTAGTATACCAGAAACGTCCCGCGGTGTCAATGTTTCGGCGGGGCAAATCAGGCAAAACGATGCAGCAAAATTCAAAAATGGCGGCTCAACTCGCACACCGCGGATGTGCCAGCCGACAGGCAGAAGGGTTACAGCTTGCCGTCCAGCAGCAGGTCGCGCACCTCCAAAAGGCTGTTGCAGCGGCGGGTGTACAGCTGCTCAATTTCCGGGGTGGGCTGCGCCATATCGGGAATCATCACGGTCACGGCACCGGCGGCGTGACCGGCGCGGATGCCGTTAAAGCTGTCCTCCAACACAAGGCAGCGGCGGATATCCAGCTTCAAGCGGCGGGCAGCCTCCAAAAAAATATCCGGCGCGGGCTTGCTGTGCGCAACGTCGCTGCCACACACCACATCGTGAAAATACCGCGCTGTACCGGTGGTTTGCAGGTTCATTTCAATCATGGCGCGCGGGCTGGAGCTTGCCACAATGCGCGGCATGGCAAGATCCTCCAGCGTCGAAAGCAGCTCCTTCAGCCCGGGCTTGCAGGGTACGCCCTTGGCAAAGCGCTCGTCCGCAAGGCGCCAAACCGTTTGCAGCACCTTTTTGGGGTCGGCACCGGGGATAAATTCCGCTACATGGCGCTCCAGATTGTCCCCGGCCAGCCCACGCCCGCTCGCCAAAAAGCGCGGCATATCGTCGGGCAGCGGCAGCCCCAGCGCGGCACAGGCAGGCTCCCACAGGGTGTCCCACAAGCGCTCGGTGTCAAACATCAGACCGTCCATATCAAAAATTACACCCTGAACCATAATCTGCGACCTCTCTTATTACATACTTTTTCTATTATAGAGTACCATGTTTTTGCTGCAAAAGCAACACAAATTTGAAAAAACAGCAACAAAAATGCCCGAAAGTCTTGAATTCACGGGTTCAGAGCGCTATAATAAACACAAGTTTCCGGGCAGCGGGTGTGCGACCGGCTGCGGGAAAGGACAAGAGAGAGGTTGACGAGTATGTTGGACATTAAAATTGTAAAAACCGAGCATCCCAAAGCCAAGCCTGACGACGAGAGCAAGCTGGGTTTTGGCAAAATTTTCAGCGATCATATGTTCCTTATGGACTACACCGCCGGTCAGGGCTGGCACGATGCACGCATTGTACCCTATGGTCCGTGGGAGATGGACCCCGCCACAACGGTGTTCCACTACGCACAGGAAATTTTTGAGGGCATGAAGGCGTACCGCACCGCTGAGGGCAAGATTCAGCTGTTCCGCCCCGACTGCAACGCAAACCGCTTTAACGATTCGGCAGACCGTTTGGGTATGCCCGCCATTCCGCCGGAGGATTTTGTGCAGGCGGTCAAGGCGCTGGTCGATGTGGATCGCGATTGGGTGCCGCATTCTGACGGTGCATCGTTGTATATCCGCCCGTTCTGCATTGCCACCGATGTCGGCTTGGGCGTACACGCCGCCAAGCATTACCGCTTTGCCATCATCTGCGCACCGTCGGGTGCCTACTACGCCGAGGGGCTGGACCCCGTGCGCATCTACGTCGAGGACGAGTACATCCGCGCCGCGCCCGGTCTGACCGGCTTTACCAAGTGCGGCGGCAACTACGCGGCGTCCATCAAGGCGGGCGAATTGGCGGAGGAACGCGGTTTCAGCCAGGTTTTGTGGCTGGACGGCGTTGAGAAAAAGTACGTTGAGGAAGTCGGTTCGATGAACATTATGTTCAAAATCGACGGCGAAATTTACACCGCGCCCTGCGTGGGTACCGTTTTGCCCGGCGTGACCCGCCGTTCCATCATTGAGTTGCTGCGCGACTGGGGCTATCAGGTTCACGAGGAGCGCGTTGCCATTGCCGACATTATGAAGGCTGCCGACGAGGGCAAGCTGGAGGAAGTGTTCGGCACCGGCACGGCGGCGGTGGTTTCGCCCGTCAAGGAGCTGGACTGGGAGGGCAAGGTTGCCCACATCAGCGGCGGACACATTGGCGCGCTGACCCAGAAATTGTACGACACGCTGACCGGCATCCAGTGGGGCAAGCTGCCCGACACCAAGGGCTGGACCGTGGAAGTTTAATACGTTGAGCCGTTAAACAGGGAGGCTCCGCCGTGGCGGAGCCTCCCTGTTGTGTTTTACGCAGAGTTAAGGGTGTTGCCTTAAGATTTGGTGTGTCCGCTTGCGCGGACACGTTTTTATACAGTGCCATGTAGGGCGGGGTGACCCTACCCCGCGGGGGAAAAGCCTTCTCCCTTGGGGAGAAGGTGGCGCGCTCGCGCGCCGGATGAGGGAAAAATGCCCGGAAGATGCCTCTCATCAGTCACCTGCGGTGATGCCCTCCGTGGGGAGGGCGACCGCAGCCGCAACATAAGCTGCGATATTATTTTGCAATTTCAATCCACGTCCTCCGAGAGGAGGACGACATACGGCATAGGAGGCATCGTAAATGATTCAACGAATTTCAATCCACGTCCTCCGTGAGGAGGACGGCACGGTCGGGCGGTGCGCTGCACCACCTCTGTTTTATTTCAATCCACGTCCTCCGCGAGGAGGACGACGAGGACAGCAGGAACGCTGAGCAAGGCGGGCTTTATTTCAATCCACGTCCTCCGCGAGGAGGACGACGTATGCCCGTCTTTCCGGGCTGCCAGCTGTGATAGATTTCAATCCACGTCCTCCGCGAGGAGGACGACGGGAGCATCAAATTCCTCGGCGTTCGCCTTCAGCGTATTTCAATCCACGTCCTCCGTGAGGAGGACGACCACAGCAGTACAACTTCAAAAGAGTCATGCACCAAATTTCAATCCACGTCCTCCGTGAGGAGGACGACGCCGACTACCAAAAGACAGCCCATAGCAAGGGGCTATTTCAATCCACGTCCTCCGTGAGGAGGACGACCGTTGATGCCGTAAACGCCGGAAACGGAGTATATGATTTCAATCCACGTCCTCCGTGAGGAGGACGACCCAGACCGCGCACTGCACTGCCACAGCCGGTGCGAATTTCAATCCACGTCCTCCGTGAGGAGGACGACGAAAAGATAAAACGCGCTGAATCCTATTTTAAGATTTCAATCCACGTCCTCCGTGAGGAGGACGACTCAGTGCAACTATTGGTATGATGCTTGGGAATTGATTTCAATCCACGTCCTCCGTGAGGAGGACGACAGCCGCTGCTGCAAGGTGTGCGGATGTCCGCATTATTTCAATCCACGTCCTCCGTGAGGAGGACGACAATAGAATACAAGATGTGATAAGGGTTGGTTTTTGATTTCAATCCACGTCCTCCGTGAGGAGGACGACCTTCCTGCTTGGGGTCTCCCTGAAAGTTATTGCGATTTCAATCCACGTCCTCCGTGAGGAGGACGACTTTGATATAAAATGTGCTGTTTTCACTGTCCATAAATTTCAATCCACGTCCTCCGTGAGGAGGACGACTCCGGGCAGACGTTTGGCTATCTTTACGTCATCATTTCAATCCACGTCCTCCGCGAGGAGGACGACAAGCGCAAGTGGGACAGCGAAATCAACGCCTATGTATTTCAATCCACGTCCTCCGCGAGGAGGACGACTTGATCAGATTCGCCGTCAGCGTTCCCACCGTGATATTTCAATCCACGTCCTCCGCGAGGAGGACGACCTTTGACGCGCTGACGGCAGATAAACCGCTGACAAAATTTCAATCCACGTCCTCCGCGAGGAGGACGACCGCGTATGTCAGATGCCCATCCATCAACAGTGAATTTCAATCCACGTCCTCCGTGAGGAGGACGACGTTCGCATAGGATGGACAATCCGTCGAACCGTTTAATTTCAATCCACGTCCTCCGTGAGGAGGACGACCGTGCGCACGGTTTGAACCTATTTTAAAAAGCTCTATTTCAATCCACGTCCTCCGTGAGGAGGACGACTGCGGATATGGTCCGTGGCCTGCGTGGTTACCTATTTCAATCCACGTCCTCCGCGAGGAGGACGACGGCCCTGCGCTTGCCAGCTTTTACCATTTTGCCTATTTCAATCCACGTCCTCCGCGAGGAGGACGACCCGACCAAGCTGCCGCTTGCGGCGCTGCCATCACATTTCAATCCACGTCCTCCGCGAGGAGGACGACGCAGTTGCTCGTATATGGCTTGCTCGGCGTCGGTATTTCAATCCACGTCCTCCGCGAGGAGGACGACGCCAAACGCGAAAAAAGGTAAAAAAAATATAGACGGATTTCAATCCACGTCCTCCGCGAGGAGGACGACATCATTGATGTTGTTGGCATCCAGCACAAGCAGGATTTCAATCCACGTCCTCCGCGAGGAGGACGACGCTTGTTGATCTGGTTGAGGTGATAATACTATGATTATTTCAATCCACGTCCTCCGCGAGGAGGACGACGCAAATACGCCTTTATGCTGCTGCCGGCTTGATGATTTCAATCCACGTCCTCCGCGAGGAGGACGACGGAAAGGAAAGTCGGGTCGATGTTATCCCGGAAGATTTCAATCCACGTCCTCCGCGAGGAGGACGACGTACTATTGGGAGCGTACCGCTTAAAAAAGAAAGATTTCAATCCACGTCCTCCGCGAGGAGGACGACCCAACGGCATCCAAGAGCCGGATGCCGAGGACATGATTTCAATCCACGTCCTCCGCGAGGAGGACGACCTGTGTTAGTTGCCAGCATGGATAAACCGTCGATATTTCAATCCACGTCCTCCGCGAGGAGGACGACGGATGCACACCGGGCGCTTGCCCTCGACGATGTGATTTCAATCCACGTCCTCCGCGAGGAGGACGACAGCAAAAGTACACAAAAATCCAGTGCATCTTTTGCGCAAAGGGTATAATCATTTCCCAGCCGGGCAGCGTAATCCGCTGCGCGACGGCAAAACAACGGTCTCAACATTCAACGGTTTAGCCATAAAATGTTGAAACTCTTGGTGCGAAGCATCCCGGCAGGCGTTGGGCGCCGGCGGTTCGCACCGGGGTTACAGCAGCAAAATCTCGTCCTGCGCAAACTCGGGGTGCAGCCCAACGTGTTCGACGCGGTTCTTGTAATGGTTGCCCAGCTGGTAAAACCGCAGGCTGTCGGCGGCGGGGTCAATCAGCGCCGTCAGCTGCGCCTTGAACACCGCATACTGTGCGGCATCCAGCAGGCACTCAAACACCGAGTTCTGCACCCGCTGACCGTGGTTGACGCACGCCTTGGCGACCTTGCGCAGGCGCTTGCGCCCGGCGGCGGTTTCGGTGTTGACATCGTAGGTCACAAGCACCAGCATAGGCATCCCTCACTTCCAGAAAAACGGCGGATACACGTCCAAATCTCCGCGCAGCGTGCGCGCCAGTAGCAGCGCCTGCACATAAGGCACCAGCCCCCAAGGCAGTTTTTCCTGCAGGAAGGGGTGGGTGATCTGCTCCTGCTTTTTGGTCTGCCACGCCTTAAAGAACGCTTGCCGCCCTGCATCGGTCAGCCAGACGGCGCCGTTTTCCTGCGTTTGCAGGTGCTTGGCGGTCAGGATTTTCTGGTTGACGCAGGAAAGCACAAACCGGTCGGCATAGACTGCGCGCAGCTCCTCCATTACATCCAGCGCCAGACTTTGTCGTCCCGGGCGCGGGCGGTGCAGAAACCCCACATAAGGGTCCAGCCCGACGGCGGACAACGCAGCGGCGCAGTCGCGTGCCAGAATTGAGTACGAAAACGACAGCAGTGCGTTGATATTATCCAGCGGCGGGCGGCGGCTGCGGGTTGTAAACGCAAAATCCTGCTGTTGCTGCAGCACCAGCCCGTTGAAGCAGTCGAAATACCGCTGGGCTGCCTCGCCCTCCAGCCCCAGCAGCTGGGCGGGGTCGGTGCAGGTTTCAATCAGCGGCAGGGCGGCGGCCAGCTGGCGGGAGGTGCGCTTGAATTGCTCCACCGGCACCCGCTGCGGGTGGTCGCGGGTGGCGCGTTCCAGCACCCAACGGGCGTTGTAGACCTTGCCCAAGATAAACCCGCGGGCAAGGCGGCAGCTCTGCGCGGGGTCGTCTGCCGTGCGGTACTGGGTTTGCCGCAGCAGCACGTTGCCGCGCTCCTCGCCTACGGTGCGCGCCAAAAATTGACCGCGCGGCGAGAAAAAGCAGAGATCCACGCCCCGGCGTGCGCAGGCACCCATCAGGGCGGGGCTGGCTCCCGCATAGCTGAAGGACACGATGCCCTCCAAGGTGTGCAGGGGAAACTGCCGCACCGGCTGCCCCGTGCGGCTGACCGCCACGGTTTCGCCGTCCAGCGAAAGGTAGGCGTCCTCGGACAGGACAAACAGGGTATTCAGCAGCTGTCGCACGGGGACACCTCCTCGTCAATATGCTGCCGCAGGTAGGCGGCAGGGTCGGCGCGGCGGCACAGCACCGGCAGGCAAATTTCCTTGAGCGAACAGGCGTTGCAGTGCTTGCCGGGCTTGACCTTGGGCGTGTGTCCGCGCGCAAAGCAGCGGTTCATCTCGTCTGCCATCGCCTGTGTTTCGGCGCGCAGCTCCGGTGTCAGGGGGACAAGCTCGCGGCGGCGGGTTTCGGCGTAAAAGAGCGCACCCTGCGGGACGCTGCACACCAGCATTTCCTCCAGTGCCATCGCCTGTGCGCAGAGCTGCAGCCGGTCGGCGTTGTTCTCTTTGGCGTGTCCGTGCTTGTATTCCACGGGCAGGGGCAGCCAAAGCCCGGCGCGTCCCTGCAGGGGTACCCCGGCGGGGTCGGCGCGGAATTCCACCACATCGCAATGCCCCGAAAGCCGCAGCCGCCCGCTGTTGACACGCATCCCACGCACCACCAGCAGGTCGCCGCGCTTTTCGGCAAAGGTGTCGTCGTGGCAGCGGTCGTGTTCCAGGCGCCCTTCGGCGGTGCGCAGGTTTTCTGTCCACTGCTGTTCCAAGTGGATGAGCGCCCACTGGCGGCGGCAAAACGCAAAATGCTGAATGCCGGACATCGGCAGAAAGTCATCCTCCGCCATCAGGAAAGCCTTTCGCAGCTGACCCCGGCGGGCAGTTGGGTGTCTACCGTGACGGTGTAGTCGCTGTAGGCGCGGGCAACGGTAACCTCCGGCTTGCGGGCAATATGCACCGACTCAAACAGCTTGTACGCGGGGGCATTGCCCAGCTCGCAGTCGTGCTTAAAGACGATCAGCTCGCGCACTGCCATCTTGCCGCGGGCGGCGCTGTGGTCTACCTCGAACATATTGAGGATCGCCTGCCACAAAAGCTGCAGGTCGTCCTCGGAAAAGCCGGTGGTTTTGCGTGCCAGATTGGCGGAAACATAGCCCTCGGCACGGTACAGACCGTAAGGCACAACGGATTTGCGACCGATCTCGTTGTCTTTTTTCAGGGCGTCCGCCTCGGTGGTGATCGCCACGCGGGTGACGGTGATATCCTGCGGAACGATGGGGTCTACCGAGCGCGCAAAGCCCAGCTGCACGGGACCGCGCACCTGCCCGCAGTTCAGCGCACCCTTGACAAAGGTGGTCATAACGGCGCCGAAGGTGCGGATGTCAAAGAAATTCCGGCACATAAAATCGCGAATTTTCGTATCGATCGTGGGGTCGGATTTCTTTGCGGCTTTTAAATCCTCGGTGATGCCCAAAAAGTTCAGCGCCTCAGCATCACTGCGGTTCAGCGGTGTTTGCTTCTTGATGTAGATGCGGTAGCCCTCGGCGTCCTCCTTGACGGTTTCGACATAGTTGCGGATCTTGCGCTTTAAGCAGACATCGGTCACGATGCCGTGCCCGGTTTCGGGGTCGATGCGGGGCATATTGCCCGCGTCGGGGTCGCCGTTGGGGTTGCCGTTTTCAACATCGAACAAAATAACGAAATCATAGCGGTTTTTGATAGCTTCCGACATAGGTTTATTCCTCCGTTTTCTTGGTGTAGCGCTGCTGCGTCTGGTGGTAGTAGCCGATGATGAACGCGCCCTGCTCGGGCAGGGTCAGCTGGGTGGGGAAATTGCTGTTCAGCCGCCCGATCAGCTGGGTCAGCTGCTTGCTGAAGTAGATTTGCCTGCCGCTGCTCAGCTTGGCGAGATGCTTTTCTGCCAGCTTGATCAGCGTGGGGTATACGTAGACGGGGTGGGTCATAGCGGAGTTGAAGTACCTGTCCTTGATGGTGGTGTTCAGCTCAGATCCCATTGCCTCCTGCTGGATTTGCTCCAGCACAGAGAACAGGCGTCCCAGCAGATAGGGCAGGGCGTTGCAGTCTTGGTTCAGTTCCACGTTTAAAACCTCCTTTGGACAAAGCGGATGCGGACGACGTAAGTAGTAGGCTTTCAGGATGGCGGCGCGCCCGCGGGTAATTTCGCGCTCGGCGCGGATGCGCAGCATAACAGCGTTCAGCAGGGTGGCGGGGTAGGGCGTGCCGTCCACAACGGCGCGCAGAACGTCGCCGGACAGCTGCGGGGCGGGTACGGGGTCCTTGTCTTTTTTGTTGACGGTTTCCTGCAAAAGAAAATACAGGGGAATGGTTTCCCATTTCTCATTGGCGGGGCGGACGATGCGCAGGTCGTCGTAATGGCGCTGCACGTTTTCTGCCAGCGCACCGAAGGTGTCCTGCCGGAAAAACCGCACCGAAAGCCGCGCGGCGTTGGGGGCAAGCCCCAGCAGGTAAAAGTGGGTGTCGGGGTCCAGTGCGATGCCGTTCCAGTCGGCGGGCTTGCCGTGGGCAAGGCAATCCAGCAGCCCCAGCAGTTCGGCTTCGGTCAGACCGCCGTGGGAGAACAGCATCTCCATACAGGCGTCCTGATAGGCGGGCTGACCGCCCTGCGCCCAGCAGACCACCGTGGTGTCGCCCAAGGTCTGGCGGTGTTCGCGGTCTGCCAGAAGGTAGTTGAGCGCCTGCGTGTAGGCGGAGGCGGCGTAGCTGCCCACCGGGGCGTTGCCGCCCTGCTCGTGCCCGTAGGAGCAAAAGGCATCGGCGTTGAAGGAAACAATGGCGGCGCCGGAGGATTGCGCCCCCGCCACGCCCTTTATGGACGGGTGCAGCCGCGCCAGCGGGGCTTGCTGCCCGGTGAGCAGACAGCGCACGAGTGGGGCGTCGTCTTGGGCGCTGCAGTGGCGCTGCCATGCCGCGCGGATGTCGGCGTCATCCAAGACAAAAGTGCCGTCAGACGTCAAAAATACGATGCTGCCGCCCTGCATCAGCTCATCCCAGTGGGGCTGCAGCACGGGGCTTTCGGCGGCGGAATCCGGCTGCCAGGCGGCAAAAAACGCGCGCACCGCGGCAGCGGCGCTGCCGGGGGTGTCCTGCAAAATGTCCTGATGCAGCGCACGGCAGGCGGCAAAGCACTGCGCGGCGCGTTCCGGCTTGCCCTTGGCGTCCGCGCCCAAAATGTAAGAGCTGTTGTCGCACAAAAAGTTGGCAGCCACGCCGGAGGAACGCTTGACACGCTCGGGTACAAACTCTTCTTGGGGCAGCAGTACGGTCTTTTTGCCGCGCTGCTGCGGCGTGCGCAGATCGTGCAGCACAAGCGGCTGCCCATCGTCCGCAAGCTGCAAGCCCCAGCTGATTTTTTCCTTGACCCAGCCGGGGGCGCGCAGCGTGTCGTTTTGCAAAAGATCCTCATAATAGCGAACCAGCGCTTGCAGAATCATCGCAGCACCTCGCAGTTCTGCGTGTCCAGCACGCCGTGTTCCAGCTTGGCACGGAAATAGGTCGGGGTGATGTTTTCGGGGTCGCTGTAGTCGAGATCGTATACCATGAACCCCAAATCGCAGCTTGTTTCGATGGTGGGAATCGCGCCGCCCTGCCACGCGCGGAAGGCGGCGGGAAACTCCCGGCAGCCGAAATACGGCGTGTGGTAGCACTGCCCCTTGGTCATACGGCGGGTCACGATGTCCTGAAATTTGCCGGGGTTGTCGCCGGGGGCGGCGCGGTCGGTCATGGTAAATTCGGCTTCAATGACATAGTGGACGTCCTGCAGCACCATGGCGGCACGCTGGGCAATCTGCTGACTCGTGGCAAGAAACGGCACCTTGCCGCCATGTATGGCGTTGTACACATCGTCACGCAAAATTTTGCCCTTGACCTCGTTGCGGCGGATGTTGGTAAAGCGGATGGGATTCAGCACATAGATACGTCGGATATGCCACTGCAGACCGGGGTGATAGTAGATGGCTTCCACCATCCCGCGCGCGGCGGACGGCGTGGGTACGTCATAGCTGACGCGCTCAACGTGCATTTCTGGGCGGCTGAACAGGGCGTAGGGACCCCAGACTTCCAGTTGGATCATAGCTTCAGCTCCTTTCCTGAGGTTTATATAAACCAGGCTTCGCCTGTTTCGATTTGCAGGCTCAAGCCGGTTTCCTGCTCATAATAACGCAGGTCCGTCAGATACCAGACGGTGTCCTGCCATTGCTGCACCGCGCCCGCCTGCTGCAAAAGGCGCAGGTGGTCGGGGTAGACGGTCACGCCGTACTGCCCCAAGGCGCGGAAAACGCTGCGGTCGGCGCGCCCCTGCTGCAAATCTGCCAGCAGCTCGGCACCCCTGTCCAGCGGAACATACACGGTTTCGGCGGGGGATTCGATCAGGCGGAACTTCTCCGCCACGGTGGCAAAGGGCATGATCTTGTGATCCATACCGTGGTCGATGCCGGGCAGAATGCCCTTGGCGTCCAGCTGGGCGTCGCCTTTTAAATTGCGGTAAAACGTAAAATATTGTTCAATTGCCTGCGGGTCGGCAGGGTCGGCGAAGGCTTGCAGCACGCGCTGCGTGGTGCTGACATTCAGGCGCAGCATGGGCGGTACGGGCGCATCCTGCAGCGTAAAAATGAAGACGGGGCTTTCGGCAGCGGTGCGCTTGCCCTCACGGTTGCAGCGCCCGGCAGCCTGCAAAATGGAATCCAGCCCGCAAATTTCACGGTATACGGTGGGAAAATCCACGTCCACCCCGGCTTCGATCAGGCTGGTCGCCACCACGCGGCAGGGCTGCCCCGCCTGCAGCCGCGCGCGGATCTGCCGCAAAAGCTGCTTGCGGTGGGCGGGGCATTGCAGGGTGGTCAGGCAAAAGCGCCCTTCGCCGGGCAGTGTGGCAAACAGCTCCTGTGCGGTCTTGCGGCGGTTTACGATGCACAGCAGCTGTGCGGACTCGTTCAGCCGCTGTGCCAGCGCTGTCTGCGGCAGCGTGCCGAGGTCGTGCAGGCTCACCCGGCGGAACGCCGCGTACTGGGCAGCCGGGTCGGGGCAAAGCTCCCGCAGGGGGATGCCGGGGGCAAACTCTGCAAACAGGGGCTGCAAGGCGGGCTGCGTGGCTGTACATAAAACAGCGGTGCAGCGGTAATTCTTTACCAGCTCAGCGATGGCAGCCACACACGGGCGCAGGTAGGGGACGGGCAGGTTCTGCGCCTCGTCAAAGAGGATGACGCTGTTGGCGATGTTGTGCAGCTTGCGGCAGCGTGCCGGGCGGTTGCCGTACAGCGACTCAAAAAACTGCACGGAGGTGGTCACAACGACCGGGGCGTCCCAGTTTTCGGCGGCAAGCGCCTTGCGGTAGGCGGCTTCATCGCTGTTTTCGGTTGCCGAATACTCCGCCCCGGCGTGATGCTCCAGCACGTTTTTGCGCCCCAGAATGTCGGCAAAAACCTCGGCGTTCTGGTCAATGATCGAGGTGTAGGGGATGACGTAAATCACGCGCTGCAGCCCCTGCGCGGCAGCCTGCGCCAGCGCGAACGCCAGCGAGGACACAGTCTTGCCGCCGCCGGTGGGTACGGTCAGCGTGTACAGCCCGCGCGGCTGGGTTTGCCCGGCGGCAAGGCAGGCACGCAAAATGTCGCTGCGCCGTGCATTTAACCCGGCGGCAGGTTGCAGCCACGGGGCAATGTGGTCCTGCAGGCGCGCCAGCAGCGTGGGGATGTCATCGTAGTCCCCGCGCGGGGCGGGGGTGCCGTTCATAAAGGCTTCGGTGTCCAGATAGTCGGCGTCCACCAAGCAGGAGTAGAGCATCCGGGTAAAAAACGCCTGACTGTATGCCCCTGTGGCGGGGTGGGGCGAAAGAACCGGCAGGGTAATTTCGCGCTGCCAGCCGTCATACGGTTCCAGCGGGCGCTTCATCCGCCCCAGCAGGGTGGCGCTTTCGGCGGGGTCGGTGCGGGCGCCGCCGTCCGGCAAACCGCCGTGATGCCCGGCAACGGCAAAGGCAATTTCTGCCCAGCGGCGCTGCCACGCCTGCTGCGCCCCGGCGGTGGAATGATCCACCTTGGCGCCGCCCCGCAGCCGACGCTGAAACCCGGCGCTGTACTTGCCGATGTCGTGCAATTTTGCCGCTGCATCGCCGTAATCGGCGGCGTCAAAGGCAGCGGCAAACCGGCGGCAAAGTGCTGCCGTACCCAAAAGATGCTCGGCGACGGTCTGCGTCTGTGCGCCGTCGCCGCGGATATGCGCAAGCGCGGGGGAGGGGACGTCAACGGACATAAGGCAGCCTCCTTTTGCTTTCGTGACTTTTTTTATGACTCTATTATACACCCGGTTGAGTACAATAAAAGGGGCTGCAAACGCATGAAAATCATGTTTGTAGAATCAAACAAGATGCGATGGGGTAATTTGTGCATTTTGCGCAAAAAGCGATTTTTCGGCAGGTTTGTAGGGGACGCATATATGCGTCCCGTGCCGTTTGCCCGATAGGTTGCATTACCGGGTTGACTGCAACGGGCGGCATGTATGCCGCCCCTACAAATAACCCGGTAAATAGCGGTTTGCCCGCAAAAATGTCATTGCCGCAAAACAAACACCGCCCTGTCCGCGTTGGCGGACAGGGCGGTGTATTTTACTTATAAATCAGGAACAACCCGGAATTACAGCTTCGGACCGGCGGCGACCAGAGCCTTGCCGTGCTCGTTGCCTTCGTACTTGGCGAAGTTCTTGATGAAGCGGCTGGCCAGATCGACAGCCTTGGTCTCCCACTCAGCGGCATCCTTGTAGGTGTCGCGGGGGTCCAGGATGGCGGGATCAACGCCGGGCAGAGAGGTGGGAACCTCGAAGTCGAAGTGCGGGATCTTCTTGGTGGGGGCCTCGTTGATAGCGCCGCTCAGGATAGCATCGATGATACCACGGGTATCCTTGATGGAGATGCGCTTGCCGGTGCCGTTCCAGCCGGTGTTGACCAGGTAAGCCTTGGCGCCGGACTTCTGCATCTTCTTGACCAGTTCCTCAGCGTACTTGGTGGGATGCAGCTCCAGGAAGGCCTGACCGAAGCAGGCAGAGAAGGTCGGGGTGGGCTCGGTGATGCCGCGCTCGGTGCCGGCCAGCTTTGCGGTGAAGCCGGACAGGAAGTAGTACTGGGTCTGCTCGGGGCTCAGGAT
>ERZ1034882.775-NODE-775-length-13627-cov-4.383805_pt1 | contig 13627 bp, 15 predicted proteins | sample MGYA00520606_ERZ1034882 | MGnify/ENA primary metagenome ERZ1034882 (study PRJEB33766, sample SAMN09781726) | gut metagenome | biome: gut microbiome | host: Homo sapiens | place: Madagascar | study: EMG produced TPA metagenomics assembly of the PRJNA485056 data set...
GTCGCTCTGATGCCGGAATCATTTGTAAACCAAGCCACAGGGCGCTGTTCGGTAGAGGGTTCAAAATTTTGGTTCAACTGCAACCCGGACGCACCGGCGCACTACTTCAAAAAGGAATGGATAGACCGAAGAGATGAAAAGAATCTGATATATCTCCATTTCACAATGGACGATAACCTGTCGTTATCGGAGAAGATAAAGCAGAGATACAGGGGAATGTATTCCGGCGTGTTCTTCAAGCGTTATATATTAGGGCTGTGGGTAGCTGCCGAGGGCGTTATTTATGATCTATTCGCAGATGATAAGGAAAGATACATCATAGACGAAGCACCGCCAGTGCGTCATGCAGTAATAGGCGTTGACTTTGGTGGTACTGGTTCAGCACATTCATTCACGCTCACAGGATTCACGCAGAACTGGGACGTTGTAATTTTAGATGAATTCTACTGGAACAACAAAGAGAAAGGCAGGCTGTCGCCGGAAGAGCTAACAGCTTATTTTGTTGATTTTTGCAAAATGGCGAAATCGAAGTATAGAGTATATGAAGCCTACTGTGATAGCGCAGAACAGACATTAATAGAGGGATTTCAAGTTGCATTGTCAAGAGAGAGAGTTAGAATTGATGCCAGGAATGCAAAAAAAGGAGCTATCAATGATAGGATAGCCTTTTACAATTCTATTATGGCACAAGACAGGTTCAAAGTAATGCGGCATTGCAAGGCAACGATAGAAGCACTGGAAAACGCTGTGTACAGCGACAAAGACCCGACAAAGGACGAAAGATTAGACGATGGCACAACCAATATTGACTCTTTGGATTCAATGGAATATTCAACAGAATCCATGCAGTCAGATATTATTTACCTGAAAGGAAGATAAATGCAAGGAATTATAGAATGGTTAGACAGCAACGGATACGGAACAATAGACAAGTCGTTTTATTCCGCAATCAATGAGTGGGTAGAATGGTACAAGGGCAAGACACCATTCCATTCATACTACTGTTATAACGGCGTAGAGCGTGTTAGACAGACTCGAAAGACACTGAATATGTCCAAGAAGATTTCAGAAGACTGGGCTAACCTGCTGATGAACGAAAAGGTTGAAATCGTAACCGGAGACGAAGCGTCGCAGAATAGATTAAATGACATATTAGATGCAAACTGTTTTTATGTACGTGCAAATCAGCTGATAGAATTAACAATGGCACTTGGAACAGGGGCATTTGTTGAGTTCATGAATGGCGATCAACCGAACATTGATTATGTGCGGGCGGAAATGATCTACCCACTGGCAACAGAAAACGGAGAAATCTTAGATTGTGCATTTGCATCAGAACATAAAATAAAAAAGGACAGTTATGTTTATCTGAATATACACGAACGTAACGAACAAGGAAATTACGTTATAAAAAACGTATACTTCAAACGTAATGGTAACAGCTTGTCAGAAACGGAACTGCCCGAAGACATAGTGCCAGAGATTAACACAGGCTCCCCGGTGCCACGATTCCAAATTGTCAAGCCGAACATTGTAAACAATATAGAATTCGATAATCCTATGGGAATATCCATTTATGCCAATTCTATCGACCAACTGCAGGGGCTTGACTTAGTATACGATTCCTATATGAATGAATACAGATTGGGCAAGAAAAGAATTATCGTGCCAATCAAGTTCGCTAGAATCATGGAAACGCAAGACGGAACGCCTGCATATCCTATTTTCGACGCATCGGATACAGAATTTTATGCGGTAACCGAAACAGATGGCAATAACAAAATAGTGGAAATGAACATGGAAATCCGAGCGGATGCACATGAACAGGGGCTGAAAACGGCATTGAATATTCTAGCGAAAAAATGCGGGCTTGGAGATTCCTATTATAGGTTCGAATCAACAGGAGTGAAAACAGCTACGGAAGTAGTAAGTGAGGAATCAGACCTTTACCGGAATCTACGAAAGCATGAGATCGTGCTGAATGAAGCACTGCGAAAGATGGTTATTGCACTGGCAGAAATGGGCGGTTTTTCTGTGGATCCTGCCAAGATTACAATTAACTTCGATGATTCCATCATAGAGGACACCGGAGCAGAGAAAGAAAAGTTCCTGCAGGAAATCAGAGATGGCATCCGTGACAAATGGGAATACAGAGCAAGATTCTTTGGCGAGACCGAAGAAGAAGCAAAGGCGAATGTGCCACAATCCGAAAGTAATGTGGATTGGTTCAATGAGGAATAATAAATGATTACACCGGAATACCTGGAACAATGCCCGGATAGATTAGTGGAATTATATGAGCAGGCTGAACGTGATATTATCGCAGATATAGCACGCAAAATAAGCGAATATGATTTTTTTGTATCCTCCTCCGAGTGGCAAGCGAACAAGGCGAAAGAAATGGGTATGACACACGATGAAATACTCAAACGCCTGTCGCAGGCCACCGGTCAAACTAAAACAGAAATCGTAAAACTGCTGAAAGAATCAGGCGTAAAATTGTCCGATGCCAAGCTAACACAAGCGAATATTAACACGCTAAATGCCGGTTTAAGACGTACGTTAGGCACGTTCGATAATCTGACCAAGACCACAGCTATCAACGGCACAAGACAGATATCGGAAGCGCTAGACAGAGCCTATATGCAAGTCACGTCCGGTGCGTTCTCACAGGAGACCGCTATAAAGAATGCCATTGTAGACTTAACCAGGAACGGAATTGAAACCTATCGTTATCCGCACCATACAGACTATATAGATGTAGTGGTCAGACGTGCTGTGAGAACAGGTGTAAATCAGACTGCTGCGGAAATATCGTTAAGTAACGCAGAAGAACTAAAAACAGATCTCGTTGAAGTCACAGCCCATGACGGCGCAAGACCCACCCATGCGGAGTGGCAAGGAAAAGTCTATTCTATAAGTGGAAATAATAAAAATTATAAGAAGTTATCAGAAGCCACAGGGTATGGTTCTGTTACAGGGCTATGCGGTGCGAATTGCCGCCATAGTTTCCACCCGTTCATTGAGGGCGGCGACAGGATGTATACCGACAAGGAATTAAAAGCCATGAATGAACCTGTATATGAATACAATGGGCAGTCCATGACAGAATATGAAGCCACACAGCGACAAAGATACATTGAAAGACAATTAAGACGATGGAAACGAGAAAAAGCCGGTATGGAAGCGGCAGGACTGCCAGCAGATCGGGCAATTTCAAAAATAAAACAGTGGCGTAACACACAGGAAGATTTCCTACAGCAGACTGGACTAAAACGTCAGTATGGCAGGGAAGAAATACCGAAAAGTATTGCAAAACCTGCGAAAAGTAGTATAATTAAGGTGCAAAAGAGCCTTGGTGCAGCAGCTAAAAACTATCAGGTTAAGCTGATAGATGGCAACGATCATACTAAGTTGGCGGAAAATCAGAAAATAGATGGAAAAACATTTGCAGGCAAAGGGACGAATTCCGAAATACGGGATAAGTTTAGGCTTGAAAGTGACTACCACATTCCAGCAGATGAATGGAAAAAAGTCAGTGGTAAAGGCTATGTAATATTAGATGGAAAGCGCGTACTTGCAGAATTACATTGGTACGAAGCTGATGGTAAAGTCTATGAAATGAAAGTCAAGAGGTATTTAGATGAAAGTTAAGTACATAGGAAAAACTGATTCTTCTTTGACATATGGTAAAATTTACGAAGTAATATCAATAGAAAAAACTTGCTATAGAATAGTAGATGATACAAAAGAAGATTTTCTGTTTTTACCGGAGGAATTTGAAATAGTAGAAGAATAACAAAGAGCACTTTGCAGAATGAATGCGATGTGCTTTTTTAATACCTAAATTCATTAAAAATGAGAACGACTGACGAGCCGTTCTTTTTTTATATTTAAAAATCGTAGACGTACGTAAAACGTAAGCACAACGTGACGTTACACGTAAAAAACGAAAGTGCAAGAAAGGACAAGACAATGAAAAGAGAACAAATCAAAGAAATTCTGACAAAAGCCGGAATTGCAGAAGACAAGGCAAAAGAAGCTGTAGATGCTATTTTCGCAGAACACGGCAAAGACATTGATGCAGAAAAAGCAAAGACAACAGCCAAGGAAAATGAGCTGACCACAGCAAACGAGCAGATCAAACAACTGAATGCTACCATTGACAGCTTCGGCGGGCAGACACCAACGGAGTTAAAGACACAGTTGGGGAATTTGCAGAAGAAGTATGACGAAGACATCGCAGCAGAACAAAAGAAGTATTCCGATCTAATAAAATCGCAGAGCCTGAAAGAAGCATTAACAGGCGCTGGAGTGACCGACCCGGACTACATCATCTACAAACATGGCGGTGTTGACAAATTCGCATTCGCTGACGGAAAACCAGTCGGCATTGAAGATACTTTGAAGCCTTACAGGGAATCTTCCCCGTCTCTTTTCAAAGTCGAACAGAAACAGAAAGAGGGAATCCGCCATGAGGGCGGCAAACATGTAACCGAGGGCGCAGGCGATCATGCAGAAGCAAACAGCGCACTGCGTTCTTTATTCGGAAAGGAGTAACTAATGGCAGTTAATATTGTAGACAGACGAAAAGCAGAAGCTCTGATTCAGGAGCAGTTAATCAACACAATTCAGCAGGAAGCACCAGCTAATTCCGTATTTATGATGATGGCAAGAAAATTGCCGAATATGTCTTCCAAGACGACTAGAATGCCGGTACTGGATATGTTACCGACAGCATACTGGGTAAACGGAGATACGGGCGTAAAACAGACCACTAAGCAGGAATGGGACAACGTATATCTGACAGCTGCAGAACTGGCTGTTATCGTACCAATTCCGGAAGCAGTAGTGGATGATGCTTCCTTTGACATCATCGGAGAAATCCTGCCGAGAATTAACGAAGCAATCGGAGAACGAGTAGACTCCGCTATTCTCTTCGGTAACGGCAGACCAGCGGTATGGGATTTAGACATCGTAACCAGAGCAAGAGTCGCTGGCAACAACGTTGCAGTAGGTTCTTCCCCAGACTATTATAATCTTCTTCTTGGCGAGGGCGGTGTAATTTCTAAGGTAGAAGAAATGGGCACTATGGTAACAGGTGCAATCGCATCTATGGGAATGCGTGCAAAATTAAGAGGTATCAAATCCACAGACGGCTATCCGATCTTTAAGACCGATATGCAGTCCGGCACTAATTACACGCTTGACGGCGCGCCGATTCAGTTCCCACAGAACGGCTCTTTTGATACTTCGATTGCACAGTTAATCGTCGGCGATTTCAGCAAGGCAGTATACGCAATCAGACAGGACATCACTGTTAAGATTTTAGATCAGGGTGTTATCCAGGATCCGGCAAACGGAAATATCGTGTACAACCTTGCGCAGCAGGATATGATCGCAATTCGTGTTGTATTCAGGATGGGATGGGCATTACCGAACCCGGTAACTAGAATGAATGGCGACAGAACAGGTATTCCGTTCGCATTCCTAGAACCGGCAACGGCACAGACAACAAAGAAAGTTACATTAACAGTAACCGATTCTGAAACTTCCCCGAACGCAATCGAGGGCGCAGCAGTAACGATTGACGGAGCAAAGAAAGTTACGAATGCATCCGGAAAGGTAGAAGTAAATCTCCCGGCTGGTACATATAAAGTAACAACAAAAGCATCCGGATTTAAGTCCAACACAACAGAAATCACTGTTGCAGGATCCGCTGTTACACAGACAATTCAGCTCACAAAATAAGGAGGCGGTCGCATGATGAGATACTGCGACTATGATTATTACGTGAATGAGTATCAAGGCACGATGTCAGAAGAGGACTTCAATCGTGAAGTCCTTAAGGCATCCGCCTATATCAATCAGATAACACTGGGTAGAATTGACGAAAGCACGCTGGCAAAGTACAGCGAAGAAATCAAATTAGCTACCTGTGCGGCATGTGATTGCATCTATGTGGATAGCACTGGCGGAGAAGTTACATCCGAGAGTGTGGGCAGTTGGTCGAGAAGTTACGGCGGCAGCGGCAAGACATCACAGCAAAAACTGTATGATTCTGCCGAAACCTATCTTCTCATGACTGGTCTATTGTACCGGGGGGCGATGCTATGAGGCTACCCCATTACATGACTATTTATCACAGAACAGAAGAGAGCGGTTCCGCAACATGGAGCCGCTTGACTGTTACTGGGGTGCTGTGGGAGGACTTGGCAGGAATTGTTCTTCGAAAAACCGGAACGACTCCTGCTGATAAAGTGCAGGTGTATATACCAATGCTGCCGAATATCCAAATTTGCGAGAAAGATATAATTGTCAAGGGTATTTGCACAAAAGAGATTGAGAAATCGTCCAAAGAGATACCGGAAGGGTTATACGTAACCACTGTTGAAACGTTCGACTACGGCGAATTGCAGCATTGGAGAGTGACGGCACGATGATCAGACAACCATCCGACACTGCGAATCTGAGATGGAATCCCACATTCCAGGCGCAAAGAGAGCATCAGTTCCACGAATGCCAGAAATTCGTAGATAGCGAAGTATTACGGCATAATTCCAAATATATCCCGTTCCAAACCGGAGCTTTAGACCAAAGCGGCAGAACAGGAACAGTAATTGGCAGCGGAGAAGTGGTATATCAGTCTCCGTACGCCAGATATATGTATTACGGAAGAGTGATGCGAGATGCACAGGGGCGTGCATTATACGGAAAAGCACCAAAGCACGTTACCGATGAAGATATTCATTATCACGGCGAACCACAAAGAGGGAAACTGTGGTTCGAACGAATGAAAACGGCTCACAAAGCCACAATATTAAAGAACTGTCAGAGATTCTTTAAATGAGGTTCAAAATGACTATATTAAAGACGTTACAGACGTTCATTAGCAATTATAACGGCATGACTGTTTTAACCGATTATGAGGGAAAACAGAGCGGTTACGCACTACAACCAACAGGCAATGACACATACAAGCAGGATGTATTAGGCAATAAATATTACCTAAACAATTACATCTTCTATGTTCGTGAAATTGCACGGGAGGAAGAGGACAGAGCAGACAACCAAGACTTTCTCGAAGATTTTTCGATGTGGATGGATATGCAGCCGCTTCCGACTCTTCCGGGAAAATTCACTGCCGAAGATATGACAGTATCAAACTGTATGTTGATGGACATTGAAGAGGATGGCACCGGGGTTTACCAAGTGCAAATCCAACTGAAAATTAAGAAAGAGGTGTAACATGGCAAGAATTGCACGAAAATTAGTTCAGGATTTTATAAACTGTGCACCCGAAAGCACAGCCAAGTATGAGGTACTTGGTACAGACTTAGAAGAATTGTCTGTGGAATTTTCCGCAGACATTGAAAAGAAGAAGAATATTTTAGGAGAGGAGTCCATTTCCCTTAAAGGGTACGAAAAGGAAGCTTCTGTGGATCCGTTCATCGCAGACAGCGAAAGCGATCTGTTCAAATTTCTGCAAGACATCATCGACAACGAAAAAGTGCTGGATGATGTTAAAACGGACGTTGTCAGAGTGAAATTATACGAAACTGCTACAAGTGGAGCATATCCGGCAACTAAAGAGGAAGTATATATTGAAGTTGTGTCTGCCGGTGGAGACACCACAGGCTATCAGATTCCGTTCAATATCCACTACACAGGAATTAGAACAGAGGGGACTTTTAACCCGACAACCAAATCTTTCACGGCGAAAGCGTAGGTGCTAAATGGCTACATTAAAATTTGACGACGGCAGGATAAATCTTGCCGTCAATGATACTGGGCGTATTTTTTCTTTCAATCCGGCAGACCCGAACGTATACGACGGATTTTTTTCGCTGTTGGAAGAAACGCCGCAAAAAATCAATAAATTATCTATTGAAGAGGAAAAATTGAACGCACAGGAATTAGACGAAAAAGCCCGCACACAGGAACAGCTAAAAATCCATGCGGAAATTGACAAGATTCTGCGAGAAGCGTTTGACAATATTTTCGGCGAGGGTCAGGCAGATGTTATGTTCGGCTCCCAGTCCACTTGTGCGCTGGGTTCGAACGGAGATTTTATTTTCTCCAATGCCTTGATGGCACTGTTCCCATATTTCGAAAAAGAAATGAAGAAACGTCAGAACAAAGTTAAATCTGTTGTAAAACAGTATAAGGAGTAATGAATATACTGAAACTACCGACCTCCCTTATGGTGCAGGGATGCGAATATGCGATAAATGCAGATTTCCGTCCCTGCATTAATATTATGCGGATGTTTGAAAGAAATGACTTGACAGACCGGGAGAAAATACAGTGTATGGTAGGCATTCTGTACAAGGATGAAATTCCAATGCGACTAATGAACGAAGCTGCACAACAAGCCGTGTGGTTTCTGAATTTAGGCGATGAAGAGACATCCGGCAGCGGAAAGCCATCCATGCGGTTATTTTCGTGGGAACAGGATCTGAAATTTATTATTTCTGCCGTTGATAAGTCCGCTGGATTTTCCACACGTTCAAAGGAATTTTACCACTTTTGGGAGTTCATGAGTGCCTTTATGGAATCCGGCGAATGCGTTTTTAACACAATTGTACATCAGCGGAAATTGAAGAGAACCGGCAAACAAACAAAAGCAGATAAAGAATGGTGGGCGGAAAACAAAGACATTGCAGAATTAAAAGTAGAATTTACAGATGATGAAAAAGCAATATTAGACGAATTTAATGCACTGCTGAAAGGGGGCGATGTGAGTGGTTGACGGCTATTTGAATTTTGACACCGAAGTAGATACAAGCGGATTCAACAGGGGCACAAGCGAAATCTCCAAGCAGGCGAACAAAACAGGCGGCATACTAAAAACGGCGTTAGGGACAGCTATCGGATTTTCTGCTGCACAGCTAGCTACAAAGGTAGTATCTAGCCTAATCGGCATCGGAAACCAAGCGATCGAATTAGCGTCGGACATCACGGAAGTACAGAACGTAGTAGACGTTGCATTTGGTTCAATGGCGTATAAATGCGAAGAGTTTGCAGATACGGCAATCGAACAATTCGGTATGTCGAAATTGTCAGCAAAACAGACTGCATCTACCTATATGTCGATGGCGAAATCTATGGGGCTGACAATGGATGCCGCTTCGGATATGGCAATCGAAACAGCGAAACTGACCGGAGACGTTGCATCTTTCTACAATATCAGCACCGACCTTGCGGCGGTTAAGTTAAAATCCATATTCACAGGCGAAACCGAAACCCTGAAAGATTTGGGCGTTGTCATGACCGAGGTAAACTTACAGCAGTTTGCATTGCAACAGGGCATTAAAAAAAGCTACAGCGACATGAACCAAGCTGAAAAAGTGGCGCTGCGATATCAGTTTGTTATGAATTCGCTGAAAGATGCACAGGGCGACTTTGCTCGTACTTCGGATTCATGGGCGAACCAAACGAGAGTTCTGAGCGAGCGATGGAAAGAACTGCTGTCTATTATTGGTGGTGGATTAATCAGGGTCTTTACTCCAGTTATCCGTGTGATTAACCAGGTATTGTCCAGTCTCATTACCCTTGCAAATGCATTTGCTACTATCATGGGCAAAATCTTCGGATTTAACAAGGAAATCAGTTCGACTAAAACTGGAACTGCAGGTGTGGCAGATTCCACGGAAGCGGCAGCCGGAGCGCAGGACGATTTAGCTGACAGCACGAAAAAAGCCGGTAAAGAAGCAAAGAAATCCATTGCCGCATTCGACAAACTGGATGTGCTGGCAGATAACAGTTCATCCGGAGCAGGTGCAGGCGGTGGCGGCGGTGCTGATTTTGGCGAAATCGGAGATATAATGCCACTTGAAGAGGCGTCCGAAAAGCTGAATGAACAGTATCAAGCGTTAATTGACAAGGTTAACGAACTGAAAGATGCATTCGCCAAAGGCTGGTCAATGGGTATCGGCGATTTATCTGCTATAGATAACATCAAGGATAATTTATCCAGTATCGGACAAAGCTTGCGAGAAATATTCACAGACCCGGAAGTTGTAAGTGCAGCTGATAATTATCTGACTTCACTCGCTACCAGTATGGGAGCAATCGCAGGATCCTTTGCATCTATTGGGCTTACCATTGCATCGAATATTACCGGCGGTATGGCTCAATATTTGGATTCCAACAAAGAATTTATCAAGAAAAAGCTTGTAAATATCTTAAATGCTAATTCGGAAATGGCACAGAAAGTCGGAGAACTTTCTGCAACAATCGCAGAGATTTTTACAGTATTTCGTTCTCCGAAAGCACAGCAGATTACGGCAGATATCATTGAAATCTTTTCCAACAGTTTTCTTGAAGCGGCTGAAATTGTATCGAAATTCGCAAGGGATGTCGTGAATACCATAGCAGACCCGATTATCGAAAATAAAGATAAGATAGCAACAGCTATCAGTAGCACACTGGCACCAGTGGAAACAGTATTCACTGCACTTGCAACGCTGGTAACGAATACTGCTACATCCATTTCAATGGCGTATGACACCTATATTGCGCCTGCGTTTGATGCAATCAGTAACGGCGTATCAACAATCCTTGCTGCGGTATTAGATGCCTATAACACGTATTTAGCACCTGTTATGCAATCGGTGGCTGATGGAATCAGCGTAATTATGAACGATTATTTACAGCCGTTAATTGACGAAATTATATCATTAGTTGGCGAAGTAATCAGCGGAGCTGCATCTATATGGGATGAAACATTATCCCCGCTTTTCGCATGGCTGATTGATACGTTCTTCAAGAGCGTATCTGATGCCATAAAGGCATTGTGGCCAACAATCGAAACTGTAATAAAATCAGTTCTCACAATTCTTAAAGGTCTTACAAAGGCATTAAAGGGTCTAATTGAATTCATTACAGGTGTATTCACAGGCGACTGGGAAAAGGCTTGGAATGGGATAAAAGACTTCTTTTCTGGCATTTGGGATTCCGTTAAGGGCGTTCTCAATGGTGTTACTGAATTTGTTAAAACCACGTTCAAGACGGCATGGGACACAGCATGGACAGGCGTAAAAACAGTTTTTAAAGATACATGGAATGGAATTGTTGGAATTGTAGAGAGCGCCGTAAATAAGATTATTGACGGCGTTAACTGGTGTATCAATCAGATTAATACAATTCATGTAGATGTTCCTGACTGGGTCGAAGATTTAACCGGAATGACGGGATTTGGTTTTAGCATACCAAATCTATCGCATGTTACCATTCCAAAACTGGCGAGCGGTGCAGTGATTCCACCGAATGGGGAATTCCTGGCAATGCTTGGCGATCAAAAGAGCGGACGAAATCTGGAAGCACCGGAATCATTAATCCGCCAGATCGTGCGTGAAGAATCCGGCGGCGGGGACATCGTAATTAAGGCTACCGGAACAATGGGGCAATTAATCAGATTATTAAAGTTAGAAGTTGATAAGGAAAACAGCAGGGTCGGAAAATCGTTTGCTAAAGGGGGTGCGTATTAATGCTGTCAGATAGAATTATTATTGATGGCGTTCGCTATAACGTGCCTGTTTCGGATGTTGACCGCAGCGCTGACGTGCTAGACAAATACGCAAACCGAACCGAGAACGGAGACCTGAAAAGAAAGGGCATCGGTGTATATTTCAATTATCAAATCACGTTTGGAGACACGACCAACACAAAGGAATACAATGCGTTGTTTAACAAATTGACCGAACCTGTTGAATTTCACAATGTAACAGTACCTGCAAGCGATGGAGATTACACATTCCGAGCGTACATTACAAAGGTATCTGACAGAATGATTGCACAGTATAAGGGCAAAAATTATTTTGGGGAGCTGACTGCTAGTTTCACGGCCAAGGCTCCGGCAAGGAAGTTCTGATGGTTGAGTTAAAATATGGATTATTTGATGTTACGGCGGCGGACGATTCCACACAATCCTGTGCGGACGTTCAGCCGTTCGCTGACGTATCAGTACTAAATACACCGGATTTGGATAGTCTAACCGTGAAACCGTGGGAAACATTGGAAACGAATCAATGGTTTTTAGATGGCAGCAAATTAATTTTTTCTGACGAACCGGAAAAAGAGGTGTTCGGGCTGTGGTCATTGTCACAAAGCGGTAATGATTGCAATTTTGCAGCACCTATTACATTAACCTGTAATTTTACAAAACCACATACAACAGTCGGAATTACGCTGATATTCAGAGAAGATTCCAACGAATATGCGAACAAAGTGAAATTGCAGTATTACAATTCATCAAATGAATTAATTGCAGAACAAGATTATTACCCTGACAGCCCGATGTATTTCTGCGATAAATTGGTAGAAAACTACCAAAAAATCATTTTAACGTTTTACGGCACGTCACTACCGAATAGATACCTAAAACTGTTAGAAGTGAAATTCGGTGCAATCAAGATATTTGACGATGATTCTGTAATATCTGCACAGATTTTGGAAGAAGTAGACCCTACAGGGGCAGAATTATCTATCAATACACTGGAATTTACCGCATATACAACGGATTTTGCGTTGTTAGACCCGAACGGCATTTATGCTGCACTGCAGCAGCGGCAGGCGATCGGAGCGAAGATTGATGGAGAGAATTTTGGCACGTTCTTTTTGGATGAACCGGAATCCGAGGACGACGACACGACTACATTCAAATGTATTGATTTTGTGGGCGTGATTGATACCACAGACTTCATGGGCGGTATTTACATGAACAAAAATATCGGTGTACTGGTTTCCGAAATCATGACGTCGGCCGAAGTTGAGCCAAGTGAGTACGAATTGGATTCAAGCATCGCAAACCAGATTATAAGCGGATATATTCCAATTTGTACACACCGGGAAGCATTGCAACAAGTAGCATTTGCCACAGGTGCTATTGTGGACTGTTCAAGGGGAAAAGCAATCAAGATTTACCCGGCATCCGATATCGTCAAAGGCACAATTACCCATGACGAAAAAATGTCCGGGCACAAAGTGAAATACACCACGTTAGTAACAGGTGTCGAAGTCACATCGCACAGATACGCATTGCAATCCGAACAAAGTAATGCGTATGAAGATACATTAAGCGCAGGGACGTATACAATAACGTTCAGTGCGCCATTTGCGAGCCTTACGGCATCCGGGGCAACCATATTGTCAAGCGGTGCTAATTACGCCGTTATACGTGTTACCACAGCCGGAAAAGTCACGATTACTGGATTCCAGTATGAGGACAGTACTTCGGTTGTGGGAATTTATGCAGATGAGCTTCCGGCAAACGCAAAGGCAAATGTTATTTCCTGTGATTCAAATGCAACGCTTATTACGCCGCTCAATTCACAGGAAGTCGCACAACGATTATATGAATTCTATCAGAATCGGTATGAAGACGAGGGCGACATCCTACTGGGCGAAGAAAAAGCCGGAGAGGTATGGCGTATGAATTCACTGAATGACAGAGACCTGCAAGGAGTGATTCAACACTTAGACATCGACATGATAACAGGCGTGGCCGGAGTAAAACTGACAGGCAGTGCGAAAGCGAGGGAATCATGAAAGCCGGAGACATATTAAATTATCAGTATACCGGAAAAGTGCAAACAGTCACGCTGCCGAAAGGAAAATTTAAAAT
>ERZ1034882.778-NODE-778-length-13535-cov-3.076558_pt1 | contig 13535 bp, 14 predicted proteins | sample MGYA00520606_ERZ1034882 | MGnify/ENA primary metagenome ERZ1034882 (study PRJEB33766, sample SAMN09781726) | gut metagenome | biome: gut microbiome | host: Homo sapiens | place: Madagascar | study: EMG produced TPA metagenomics assembly of the PRJNA485056 data set...
AAAACAGCGATGACCAGAAAGACACCGACGCCGAGAGCGACCGTCCAGATTAAGGTTTCGTTTGGAATAGAAGGAACCTGATTGGCGAGAACCTGCAGATCCGGTTCCGCGATTGTGATGATGACACCCATCACAAAGCAGACAATAAGCAGAATCGAAAGACGCTTCGTCTTCATGATATGGGAACCGACACCTTCGCCGAGCGGCGTCATCGCCATTTCAGCACCCAGCTGGAAAAATGCCATGCCGATGATCAGCATGAACGCTCCGACCAGAAACAGGGCAATGGTTCCGGTCTCCATCGGTACGACAAAAATGCTGAGCAGCAGCACAATGACGGTGATGGGAAGAACGGCGCTTACAGATTCGTCGAATTTCTCTTTTAATTTTTTGTTCAAAATAGCATCACACACTTTCTAGAATATGGTTAATAGAGTTACCAGTTAAACAGTTCACAAATCAACTATTATTTTATCGGTTGTTGTGTAGAAAGTCAACCAAGTTGGACTGATTTTTCTGAAATTTTAACACTTTTTTAATTGACTTTTATACAGATTTTAAATAAAGTTTCTATATAAACAGTTTACAAATCAACTAAAGCAAAGAGAAGACATGAAACGGCGGAAAGGAGGGGGAACGTGCTGGAGGACTTTTTTGAAAATTATTTTAAGATAGAGAAAGCATACCGGAAATACTTTCAGGATGAGATGGAGAAATATCATCTCACGCCGAACGAATTGCTGGTGCTTCTTTTTTTGGCACGCGACAACGGCGGATGCAATACGGCGCGGGATATTGCGCAGTACGAGGGGGTGTCCAAGGGACTGGTTGCCAGATCGGTGGAGAGCCTCGTGGAAAAGCAGTTTCTTGTGGTGGAACGGGATGCTGCCGATAAGAGAATCTGCCATTTATATCTCACGCAGCAATGCAGTGCGCTCACAGAGCAGATGACGGAGAAAAAAGCTGCGTTTTTCCGCAGGCTGGCCGAAGGTATTCCGGAGGAAGCGATTGCGACGACGGAACAGACACTGCGCAGGTTTATGGAAAATATATCAGCATCTATTGACAAGTCGTAAGTGCTTTGCTATCGTGAGGAAAGAGTCTTGGAATGGGAAAGGAGCAGGGAACATGCGCAGTGCAGATAGAAGAAAAGCATTTTTTGCGGTTTGCATGATGGCGGTTCTGCTGTTTTCCCATCTTGGTGTCTGTCTGTGGCAGACACAGATCGCCCAGGTGCAGAATCTGACGGCAGAGGCCGAAGGGGAAGCACAGGGTATTTTACGGACGACGGACTCCGATTATGTCTCAAACGCGCTCTCAGCGGAACCGGAAGCAGGATTGTCACAGAGTATGATTGTCGTGACGAGAAAAATGACCGGGGCGGCGGAGCAGCGTCTTTTTTTTCATCTTTGTACTGCTGTTTTATTCAAAATAGCAGAGATTCCCTATGCAGAGGCGGTAGTGCTTACCGTCACGGCGGCGTGCATCTGCCTGGCAGGTTACCGCATGGTACGATTCGTGCACAATTCCGACGGTAAAAAAGATTTGCCCTTTTGGTTATCACAGGTATCAGAAGCATCATAAGATTAGGATAAGAAAAGGGAAAAGAAGAAAATGGAATATAGAAATTTTTTTGCACTGCTGGGAGGGCTTGCACTCTTTTTGTATGGAATGCATCAGATGAGCGAGGGCTTAAATGCTGCCGCAGGTGAGAAGATGAAGCAGATCCTGGAGCGGCTGACAAAGAACCGCTTCCTTGGCGTGGGCGTCGGAGCAGCGGTGACGGCGGTGATCCAGTCATCCTCAGCCACCACAGTCATGGTCGTTGGCTTTGTGAATTCCGGGATGATGACTCTGCGCCAGGCGGTCTGGATTATCATGGGGGCAAATATCGGCACCACAATCACCGGTCAGCTGATTGCACTGGATGCGGGAGCCGTTGCGCCGCTTCTGGCTTTTTTGGGGGTGGTTCTGATTCTGTTTGCGGGAAAAGACCGGATCCGGTACACAGGCGAGATTGTGGCGGGGCTTGGAATCCTGTTTATCGGCATGGATATGATGGGGGAAGCCATGTAGCCGCTCTGTGATTCGCAGGTGTTTCTTCAGGCAATGACAAAGTTTGAACAACCACTGCTTGGAATCCTGGCGGGCGCGGCGTTCACGGCAGCCATTCAGTCATCCTCGGCTTCGGTCGGTATCCTGCGGACCCTGGCACAGGGAGGAGCCGTATCTTTCGCGGGGGCGGTGTATGTTCTGTTCGGTCAGAATATCGGCACATGCATTACGGCGGTTCTTGCTGCCATAGGCACCGGAAGAAACGCCAAGCGCACCACGATCATTCATCTTTCGTTCAATCTGATCGGAACGGTGGTGTTTACCGTGCTGTGCATGACAACGCCGCTCGTTTCGCTGGTTGCGCAGCTGACGCCGGGACGGCCGGCTGCCCAGATGGCCAACATGCATACGATTTTTAATATCGGAACGACCCTGCTTTTGCTTCCGGCCGGAAATCTGCTGGCAGGGATGGCAGAGCATCTTCTCCCGGATAAGAAGAGCGAATCGCTTGCGGCGGAACAGAGAAAGGCAGCATGCAAAAAAGTGGAGGATGTATGGAATTCATAAAGAATGTCATAAGAGGAATTACGATCGGAATCGCCAATGTAGTTCCAGGAGTGAGCGGCGGTACGATCATGGTGTCGCTGGGGATTTATGATGAACTTCTGCAGGCGGTCACCGGGTTTTTCCGTCATAAAAAGGAAAGCATCTTAAAGCTGTTTCCGTATCTGTTTGGAATGGGGATCGGAATTATCTGCCTTTCCTTTATGATCGGTTATCTTTTTGAGAATTTTCCGTTCCAGACCGCGATGCTTTTTATCGGACTGATTTTCGGCGGCGTGCCGCTCATCTGGCGCAAGGTGTCCAGGGGATATCCGAAGGTGCCGGAGCTGGCGCTGTTTTTGGGATTCTTCTGCCTGATGATTGGAATGCAGTTCCTTGGAAAAGGCAGCGAACAGGTTCTTGCCGCCGGTTCTGGGACGGCAGTGAAGCTTTTTACGGTGGGGCTGGCTGCCGCGGCTACGATGGTCATTCCGGGGGTGAGCGGTTCGATGCTTTTGATGGCGCTCGGATATTACACGCCGGTCATTGACCATATCAATGCGTTCGTTGTGGCGGTGGTCATGCTGGATACCGGGACGGCGTGGTACTGTCTTGCCCTATTAGTCCCGTTCGGATGCGGCGTGCTTGGAGGTATTTTTCTTGTCGCAAAGCTGATGGAATATCTGCTCTGCCGGTTTGAGCGGCTGACCTACTGGGCAATTTTCGGGCTGCTGGCGGCGTCCCCGGTTGCCATATTAGGGAAAATCCCGCTGCGCGGGACATCGCCGGCTGTCATCGCCTGGGGCGTGATACTGTTTAGTGTGGGGGCGGTGGTCACCGGACTTTTAGCTGGAGAAGCATAAAAATTCAGAAAATACATGAAAAAGTGTAGAAAAATCATACGATTTTTTTGCGCTTTTTTCTTTGAAAAATACAAAAATGTGATACAATAGATAAAGTATTATGATTAACTTGGGGGTTCTACATGCAGGATAAGGATTCTGAGGCACTCCGCAATCAACGCAGGCGGAGAAAGCGGATTGCAAGAATGAAACATACCATAATCGCGATAATTGCCGGGTGGATCATCCTGTCCATGATTCTGATCATTTTTCTGCTTGTCCGGACGAGATCCATGGAGAGAAAGTTAGATGAACTCTGGCAGATGCAGCGGGTGATGAACCAGCAGGTGCCGGATACGGAGGCACTACCCCAGGAAGAGACCGGCGGCATGGATACGGAGACAGTGGCTGTGACGGCATCTGCATCCGGGATCGACGAGACAGACAATCTGGCACAGGATGGAGATGTACATAAAGTTTATCTGACGTTTGATGACGGGCCGTCTGAGAATACGGACGCCATTTTAGATGTGCTGTCGGAGTACGATGTCAAGGCAACCTTTTTTGTGGTCGGAAAAGAGGATGAGGCATCGGCAGCCATCTACCAGAGGATCGTGGATGAGGGGCATACGCTGGGAATGCATTCCTATTCTAATAAGTACAGTCTGATCTACCAGTCGGAGGATGCGTTCGAGGCGGATTTTCATCAGCTGCAGGATTATCTCTATGAGGTGACCGGTGAAAAGAGCCGCTATTACCGGTTCCCGGGCGGGAGCAGCAATCAGATCAGCAATGTGCCGATGAGTTCGCTGATCCGGTTTTTAAACAGCGAGGACGTCGTTTATTACGACTGGAACGTCTCGGCAGGCGATGCGGCAAATGCTGCATATACACCGGAAGAACTGGTCGAGAATGTTGTTTCAGATGTTTCAAAATACAAGACCTCGGTTGTGCTTTTGCACGACTCGGAAGATAAGTCAACAACGGTAGAAGCGGTAGGACCGCTGATCGAGGCATTGCAGGATATGGATGCCGAGATTTTACCGATTGATGAAGATACACAGGTTATCCAGTATGTCAAAGCCGACAGTGCCAGATGACCAGATTATAAATGGAGGTAAGAACATGGGATTTTTCAAGGACTTTAAGGATGATTTCTCACAGGCAGTGAATGAACTTATGCCGGGAGAAGACAATCTCGAAAGCACGGACAAGGATGATGACATGGTCGTGAACACACTGGAAGATGAAGTGGATGTGGCGAGCGAATTGTCGAAGCTGGATGGTCTGTTAGAGCAGGTAACGAAGCAGGAGCCGGCTTTGGAGCGGACACAGGCAGCAACGGTGGAACCACAGAAAACAAGAGAAGAATACACACAGCATGCAATGGCAGCAGCACAGGAGGAGAAGAAAATGGCTGATAATACAGTAACACCAGTACAGGTAGCACAGACAGGAGCACAGGCAGCAGCATCGCAGACCACACCGCAGGAGAAACCGATTGTATCGGACGAGGTTTCCGTGATTACAGAGGGAACGATTATCAATGGTGATGTGATCTCAAACGGATCTCTCGACATCAGAGGTCAGGTAGACGGAAATGTAAGCTGCAACGGAAAGCTTACCGTGACAGGTGTTGTCAATGGTAACAGCAACACTTCCGAATTCTTTGCGGATTCTGCACAGGTAGAGGGTGAAGTCGTAAGCTCCGGTACGGTTAAGATTGGTCTTGGTTCTGTAATTATAGGTAATGTAACATCCAACTCGGCAGTGATCGCAGGAGCCATCAAGGGTGACATCGATGTGCAGGGACCGGTTGTTGTGGATACTTCCGCAGTGGTTATGGGTAACATCAAGTCCCGTTCTGTTCAGATCAACAACGGCGCTGTGATTGAGGGATTCTGCTCCCAGTGCTATGCAGATGTGGATGTTCAGAGCCTGTTCAATGCCAAGAAAGGAAACTAAGCATCATGAAGAGAGTTCTGTTAAAGTTAAGTGGTGAGGCGCTTGCAGGTGATAAGCACACAGGATTTGACGAGCCGACAGTCACAGAGGTTGCAAAACAGGTAAAGCAGATTGTGGATGGTGGTACCGAAGTAGGCATCGTGATCGGCGGCGGCAACTTCTGGAGAGGACGCACCAGCGAGACGATCGACCGCACCAAAGCGGATCAGATCGGCATGCTTGCAACGATCATGAACTGCATCTATGTTTCAGAGATTTTCCGCTCTGTGGGCATGCAGACACAGATTCTGACACCTTTTGAGTGTGGAAGCATGACAAAGCTGTTTTCCAAGGATCGTGCGAATAAGTATTTTGCAAAGGGAATGGTTGTGTTTTTTGCAGGGGGAACGGGTCATCCATACTTTTCGACAGATACGGGAATTGTTCTGCGTGCGATTGAGATGGAGGCGGACGGAATCTACCTCGCAAAAGCGATTGACGGCGTGTATGACAGTGATCCGAAGCTGAATCCGAATGCAGTGAAGTATGATGAAGTCTCTATTCAGGAAGTAATTGACAAGAAGCTTGCGGTGGTGGATCTGACAGCCTCCATTATGTGTATGGAGAACCGGATGCCGATGTATGTATTCGGACTGAATGAAGAGAATAGTATCGTAAAAGCCATGACGGGAGAGTTTAGCGGCACGAAGGTTACGGTTTCTTAGAATTGATAGAAAGGCATGGTATATATATGGATCAGAGATTAGCGGTATTTGATGAAAAGATGGGCAAAACAATGAACAATCTTGCGGAGGAGTTCGGCGGAATCCGCGCGGGACGCGCCAATCCGCATGTGCTTGACAAGTTGAGAGTGGATTACTACGGTACTCCGACAGCAATTCAGCAGGTGGCGAATGTCAGTGTTCCGGAGCCGCGTATGATTCAGATTCAGCCGTGGGAGGCATCCATGGTAAAGGAGATTGAGAAGGCGATCCTTACTTCCGATCTTGGAATCAATCCTACGAATGATGGAAAGACAGTCCGTCTTCTGTTCCCGGAGCTTACCGAGGAGAGACGTAAGGAACTTGCAAAGGATGTAAAGAAAAAGGGCGAAAATGCGAAGGTTGCAATCCGCAATATCCGCCGTGATGCCAATGATTCCTTTAAAAAGCTTGCCAAGGAGGATGTCTCCGAGGATGAGATCAAGCAGCTGGAAGATCAGGCCCAGAAGATGACCGATAAGTACATCGCAGATGTGGATCGTGCCGTTGAGGCAAAGACAAAGGAAATCCTTACCGTATAGTTTGGATAGATTTGAAACGAGAGGAGATACAGGTGTTTATGGAGGCATACATCTGTATCTTTTCCGTTATTTTGTATAGTTGATACTTCAGTACAGATACGAGGGAGAAGCACAGGTATGGAGACGGGAAGAAAGATTCCACAGCATATAGCGATCATACTGGATGGAAACGGAAGATGGGCAAAGGCAAAGGGAATGCCCCGGAATTACGGACACACAGCGGGAGCCAGGAATGTCGAGACGGTATGCCAGGCGGCACATGATCTCGGTGTAAAGTATGTTACCATGTACGCATTTTCGACGGAAAACTGGAACCGCCCGGAGGGCGAAGTGGAAGCGCTGATGAAGCTTCTGGAAAGCTATCTGAAGAACTGCATTAAGACAGCAGACAAAAACAATATGCGCGTGCGCGTGATCGGCGATACGACAAGACTCAGTGAGCGCTTTCAGGAGCGCATCCGTGAACTGGAGGCTGCCTCCGCAAAAAATGACGGCTTGAATCTTCAGATTGCCATCAATTACGGCAGCCGCGACGAGATGACACGCGCAATGCGCCGTATGAGCGAAGATGTTGTGGCGGGGAAGAGAAAGCCGGAAGAGATCACGGAAAGTGTGTTTGAGGAGTATCTGGATACCGCAGGCATTCCGGATCCGGATCTTTTAATCCGCACGAGTGGGGAACTTAGATTATCCAATTTCTTACTCTGGCAGCTCGCATACAGTGAATTTTACTTTACCGATGTGCCGTGGCCGGATTTTCACAAAGAGGAATTAGAGCGTGCCATTGAAGCGTATAATAAAAGAGACAGAAGATTTGGCGGTTTGACGGACAATAAGTAGGCTGGACTGCCGGATGGAGGAGATATGTTTAAGACGAGATTATTGAGCGGAATCGTTCTTGTGATTGCCGCATTGGTATTGATTATTACCGGCGGGGATGTGCTGCTGGTGTCCACGTTGCTGATTTCCTGGATCGGGATGTTTGAATTATACCGGATTTTTCATATTGAGAAGTCTGCACCGGGCATTGTCGGGTATGCGGCTGCGGCGGTCTACTATGCGAATCTGCGCTTCGGCTTCCTGCCGGATCTGATGATGCTGGTTTTAGGTCTTCTGATCGTATTGATGTTCGGGTATGTGTTCACTTACCCGAAGTATCAGACGGAGCAGCTGCTCGCCGCATTTTTCGGCGTGTTCTATGTGGCAGTGATGTTGTCCTACGTGTACCAGACCAGAATGCTTAGCGCCGGAACCTACATTGTGTGGCTTATTTTTCTGTGTTCCTGGGGATGCGACACCTGCGCGTACTGTGTCGGCATGCTGATCGGGAAGCATAAGATGACGCCGAAGCTGAGTCCGAAAAAGTCTGTGGAGGGCGCCGTGGGAGGTGTGATCGGAGCTGCGCTTCTCACCGTGATTTACGGCATGGTATTTCGTGGGGCGATGGAAAGTGAAATGTCACATGTATGGATTATGGCAGCCATCAGTGCGGCGGGCGCACTGGTATCCATGGTGGGAGATCTGACAGCTTCCGCCATCAAGCGCAATTACGGCATCAAGGATTATGGAAAACTCATTCCGGGACACGGCGGTATCCTGGATCGTTTCGACAGCGTCATTTTTACGGCGCCGCTCATCTATTTCCTTGCCGCTAATTTGATTGTATTGTAATTTTGGGAGAGACCTATGATGAAGATAGCTATTTTGGGATCGACAGGCTCCATTGGGACACAGACGTTAGATATTGTGCGGGAGCAGGGCGACATACAGGTGACGGCGATTGCGGCCGGAAGCAACATCAAAAAGCTGGAAGAGCAGATGAGAGAGTTTCATCCGCTGCTGGTATGCGTTTTTCAGGAGGACGCCGCCAAAGAACTGCGCGATCGCACGAAGGATCTGAATATCCGCGTGGTATCCGGCATGGATGGACTTCTGGAGGTGGCGGTACAGCCGGAGAGCGAGATCCTTGTGACGGCGATTGTCGGGATGCTCGGCATAAGACCGACGATTGCAGCTATTGAAGCGGGGAAAAAGATTGCACTTGCGAACAAGGAGACGCTTGTGACGGCAGGCCATATTATTATGCCGCTGGCAAAAAAATGCGGCGTGCCGATTCTGCCGGTCGACAGCGAGCACAGCGCTATTTTCCAGTCGCTGCAGGGAGAAAACGGGAACCGCATTGCGAAGATTCTTCTCACGGCGTCCGGCGGACCGTTCCGCGGGAAAAAGCCGGAAGATCTGGCACACATTCAGGTGGAGGATGCGCTGCGTCATCCGAACTGGACAATGGGACGCAAGATCACGATCGATTCGTCAACGCTTGTCAATAAAGGCCTGGAAGTCATGGAGGCAAAGTGGCTGTTTGATGTGGAGCTGGAGCAGATTGAGGTGGTTGTCCATCCGCAGAGTGTGATCCACTCCGCGGTGCAGTATGAGGACGGCGCAGTCATTGCGCAGCTCGGCACACCGGATATGCGTCTGCCGATCCAGTATGCGCTCTATTATCCGAAGCGCAGACCGCTCTCGGGCGACAGACTGGATCTGTTTGCATTGGGACAGCTGACGTTTGAGAAACCGGACACGGAGACGTTCCGCGGTCTTGCGTTAGCCTATCAGGCGATGCGCCGCGGCGGCAATATTCCGACGGCATTTAATGCGGCGAATGAAAAGGCGGTAGCGCTTTTCCTGGATCGAAAAATTGCCTATCAGCAGATCCCGGAGATGATTGAATCGTGTATGGAGGCAGCTGATTTTATTGCCAATCCGACGGTTGATGAGATCCTGGAGACGGAGGCAGCCGCATATGAACACATTGCAGGCAAATGGGGAAAGGTTTTTGCATGAAGATTATTATCGCAATTCTGATATTCAGTCTGATTATTATTTTTCATGAACTGGGGCATTTCCTTCTGGCGAAGGCAAACGGAATCCGGGTGAATGAATTCTGTCTCGGACTGGGACCGAAAGTGTTTGGCATCACAAAGGGAGAGACGACATACTCCCTGCATCTGTTCCCGATCGGTGGAGCGTGCATGATGGAGGGAGAGGATACGGAGAGCGAGGACGGCAGGGCGTTCGGGAAAAAATCAGTCTGGGCGCGCATCAGTGTGGTGATTGCCGGGCCGGTATTCAATTTCCTGATGGCGTTTGTCTTTGCTTTTATTCTGTTATGCAATATCGGCTATGATCTGCCGGTGCTCGCCGGAGTGACGGAGGGATATCCGGCCGAGGAGGCGGGAATGCAGGCGGGAGATACAATCTTAAAGATTGATCACACCCGGATACATTTTTTCCGGGACATCAGCGCCTACACACAGTTTCATTCCGGGGACGCGGTCACAGTGACCTATGAGCGGGACGGAGAACGCTATCAGACGGTGCTCACGCCCAAATATAACGAAGAATACGGCTATTATATGTACGGCTTTCAGGGAAGCGCGCAAAAGACGAAAGGTTCTGTGCTTTCCAATTTAAAATACAGCGTATATGAGGTGGAATACTGGATCCGGGTGACGATTGACAGCTTAAAGTCTCTGGTGGGCGGAAAGGTGAGCGTCAATGACATGAGCGGTCCGGTCGGGATCGTCAATATGATCGGGGACAGCTATGAGCAGAGCGTGACGTACGGCTATTATATGGTATTTTTGCAGATGCTTTATATTACGATCTTCTTATCGGCGAACCTCGGTGTGATGAATCTGCTGCCGCTTCCGGCGCTGGACGGAGGCAGACTATTGTTTCTGATTGTTGAGGTGATCCGCGGAAAGCGCGTCGATCCCGACAAGGAAGGCATGGTGCATTTTACTGGCATGATGCTGTTGTTTGCACTCATGTTCTTTACATTTTTTAACGATATCCGCAAGCTGTTCGGATAGAAAGGCAAAAAGATGACAAAAGTAGTGAAAATTGGCGACCGGGTGATCGGCGGAGGCAATCCGATCCTGATCCAGTCCATGACAAATACAAAGACGGAGGACGTGGCTGCAACTGTGGCGCAGATTCAGGCGCTTACCGCTGCCGGATGTGATATTATCCGTTGCGCCGTGCCGACTATGGAGGCGGCGGAGGCATTGACCGAGATCAAAAAGCAGGTGAGCATTCCCGTTGTGGCAGATATTCATTTTGATTACCGCCTGGCGCTTGCCGCGATCGAGCACGGTGCGGATAAGATCCGCATCAATCCGGGAAATATCGGAAGTACAGAGCGTGTGCGCGCAGTGGTGGATGCCGCAAAAGAGCGCGGTATTCCGATCCGTGTCGGCGTCAACAGTGGATCTCTGGAAAAAGATCTTGTGGAAAAATATCACGGTGTGACGGCGGAGGGGATTGTCGAGAGCGCCCTCGATAAAGTACATCTGATCGAGGATATGGGGTATGACAATCTGGTCATCAGCATCAAATCCTCCGATGTGATGATGTGCGTGAAGGCGCACGAGCTGATTGCGACACAGACGGATCATCCGCTGCATGTCGGTATCACGGAGTCCGGCACTATCATCAGCGGCAATATCAAATCTTCGATCGGACTGGGACTCATTCTGCATCAGGGAATCGGTGATACAATCCGCGTATCGCTCACGGGAGACCCGTTGGAGGAGATCAAGTCCGCGAAGCTGATTCTGCGTACCTTAGGGCTGCGCAAAGGCGGTGTGGAGGTCGTGTCCTGTCCGACCTGCGGCAGAACCAGAATCGATCTGATCGGGCTTGCCAACCAGGTGGAAAATATGGTGGCAGACATCCCGTTAGACATCAAGGTGGCGGTTATGGGCTGCGTTGTCAACGGACCGGGTGAGGCAAAGGAAGCGGATATCGGTATTGCCGGAGGAATCGGAGAGGGACTCTTGATCAAGAACGGGGAAGTGTATAAAAAGGTGCCGGAGGGCGAACTGCTTGAGGCATTGCGCTATGAGCTGCTGCACTGGAATGAGCAGCAGAAGTAGAACAGACTGAGGAAGAAGTGAGAAAAGGGCATGGCAAAACGGTTTTTTGATGTATTTCCATCACTGCAGGTAGAAGGCGACATGAAAAATCTGCTGACGGAGACGGAAGTAACGAAGGTGGGCATGAATCATGAGCGCGATCATCTGCGCGTCTATTTAAGCAGCACGCGTCTGATTCACAAAAAAGATATCCGCCAGTTGGAATCTGCCATTGCACAACAGATTTTTAAGGGCAGGATGATGCAGGTCAAGGTCATTGAAAAGTATCATCTCTCGGAACAGTATACGCCGGAAAAGCTGCTTGATCTGTACCGCGACAGCATTTTAGAAGAACTGAAAGATTACAGCCTGATGGAATACAATCTTCTTCGGACGGCGAAGATGGAGTTTACGAGCGAAAGCCACATGCTGCTCACGCTGGAGAATACGATTATCGCACAGACACGTTCCCATGAGATCGTGGAGTTTTTAGAGAAGGTGATCTGTGAGCGCTGCGGACTCGATCTGGCGGTGGAGCTTGCCTATGAGGAGCCGAAGGAGAGCAAATATAAGAAAAACAGTGATCTGCAGATTCAGTTTGAGATTAAAAACATCATGAAAAAGGTACATATCCGCAATGACGACGGGGAGAGTGTGCCGGCGGTCGCAGAAGGCGGTGCCGAGGCGGTTTCCGATGGCACAACAACATCTGGTGGTACAGGCGGCAATGTCACCACAAATACCGTTTCTTCTGCAAAAAATGCTGCAAAACCTGCGGAACATGCAGGAAAAACTGCAGGAAATGGCGAAAAAGGGAAGAAGGAATTCAAGCGCAGATTCGAGGGCGGCGGCTTTAAAAAGTCGGACAATCCGGATGTGATCTACGGGCGTGATTTTGAGGATGAACCGATCGCGATCGAGAAGATTGTGGGAGAGATGGGAGAGGTGACGATCCGCTGCCAGGTCATGACGTTAGAGACCAGGGAGATCCGGAATGAGAAGACGATCGTGATTATGTCCGTGACGGATTTTACCGATTCGATTGTATTAAAAATCTTTACCAGAAACGATCAGCTGCAGGAACTGCTTGACGGGGGACTCGTCAAGGGAGCGTTTTTAAAGATCAAGGGTGTGACGACGATCGACAAGTTCGACAGTGAGCTTACGATCGGTTCTGTGGTCGGCATCAAAAAGATTGCGGATTTTACGTCCACACGTGCAGACACCAGCCCGGAGAAGCGCGTGGAGTTGCACTGCCATACGAAGATGAGCGATATGGATGGCGTCTCGGATGTCAAGGATATTGTAAAACGCGCCATGAAGTGGGGACACAAGGCGATCGCCATCACGGACCACGGCGATGTACAGGCTTTCCCTGACGCGAACCATGCGGTTCCGCCGGATTCGGATTTTAAGATCATCTACGGCGTGGAGGCGTATCTGGTGGATGATCTGAAGGATATTATCGTTGACTCAAAAGGACAGAGCTTAAATGACAGCTATGTCGTATTTGACCTGGAGACAACCGGACTTTCGCCGGATAAGAATAAGATCATTGAGATCGGTGCCGTCAAGGTGGTGGACGGAGCTATCACGGAGCGTTTTTCGACCTTCGTCAATCCGGAGGTGCCGATCCCGTATAATATTGAGCAGCTGACGTCCATCAAGGATGACATGGTGCTCGATGCGCCCAGGATTGAGGAGATCCTGCCCGAATTCATGAAGTTCTGCGAGGGAACCGTCATGGTGGCACACAATGCAGAGTTCGATACCGGATTCATCCGCAAGAACTGCGAGCGCATGGGACTGCCGTTTGATTTTACCATCGCAGATACCGTGGCGCTGGCGAGAATCCTGCTGCCGCAGTTAAACCGTTTCAAGCTGGATACCGTGGCAAAGGCGGTCGGTGTATCGCTGGATCACCATCAC
>ERZ1034882.787-NODE-787-length-13382-cov-14.389885_pt1 | contig 13382 bp, 9 predicted proteins | sample MGYA00520606_ERZ1034882 | MGnify/ENA primary metagenome ERZ1034882 (study PRJEB33766, sample SAMN09781726) | gut metagenome | biome: gut microbiome | host: Homo sapiens | place: Madagascar | study: EMG produced TPA metagenomics assembly of the PRJNA485056 data set...
ATTTAATATTTCATTCCAATCATATTTTTCATTTATATATAAAGATGAACATTCTCTAAATTTTTTCACTACAGAAAAATTTCTACAAACCAATTGTAATTTCTGCTTTAATTCATCTGAATCTCCTTTTTTAAATATTATCCCATTATCTGCAACAACATCGACACATTCATCTATATCTGAAACTATACAACAATTACCATAGCTCATCGCCTCTAATAAACTTAAAGGCATTCCTTCTAAGTCAGATGGAAGTACATATACATAAGCATTACTGTACAACTCCTCCAATTCTTGCCCTTGAACAAATCCAGTAAATAAGATTCGTTTATCTTCTTTAGCAAGTCCTTTCATTTCATTTTCAAATTCACTTGTATCCGAACTGCCACCAGCAATAACCAATTTTTTATCTGTATCAACCTGTTTAAATGCTTCTATTAAATACTTGATTCCTTTTTCCGGAACTAATCGTCCTAAAAACAATATGTAAGAATCCTTTTCCAACCCATATTTTTCCGTAATCAATTCTGCGTCTTGGATTTTTGGTCTATTCACCCCGTTTGGAATGAATAATGTTTTTCTTCCATATGTCTTCTCGAAGTAGTCCTGCACACCTTTGCTCAACACAATAATTTCATCTGCATATCGAACCGCATTCTTTTCACCCTGATGGATAAATTTTGAACCAAATCCACTTTTCCATTTTTCACGCTGCCAGTCCAATCCATGTATTGTTACAATTACTTTTTTACCAAACAGTTTTGGCAACCATGCAAAAAATGCCGGTCCCTCTGCATGAATATGAACAATGTCATACTTGCCAAAAGCACAGCATAATGCTGCAAAAAATGATGATGATACAGCTGCAAGACCTTTCTTTTCTATTGTTGGGACTGTTTTAAGTCTGATTCCTTTATATTCTTTAAGTCGTTTTGAATCATACTCAGAACCACTCACATGATGACCACCTCTGTTGTAGCAAGTCACATTATGTCCCTGTGCAACCATCCTTGTGCAAAGTTCTTCAACTACTATCTCAACTCCGCCTTCTCTTGACGGAATCCTTTTTTGTCCAAACATAGCAATATTAAGTTTTTCTTTATGCTTACTCTTTCGTCTGTTCACGTCTTTTAAACTGCTCCATCATTTTTTAGTACGCCCATAACTGTCTTAAAGAGAATACTTATATCCCCCTTAACACTCCACTCCCCAATATACTGGGTATCCAGCTTTACCACTTCCTCAAAGTCCGTGATATTGCTTCTGCCACTTACCTGCCACAGTCCGGTCAGTCCCGGCCTGAATGACATTCTGGCTCTGTGATGTGGTTCATACTTCTCCCACTCATCCAGTGTCGGTGGTCTGGTGCCTACCAGGCTCATATCTCCTACTAGTATATTGAAGAATTGTGGGAATTCATCCAGGCTTGTTTTCCTGATAAACTGCCCGATTCCGGTTTTCTTTTTTCCGTTTGGCAGCACCTTATTGCCTATTATTCTTGGGTCAAAGTCCATCTTGAACATCATTCCGTCGCCCACTTTATTCTGCGCCGCAAGCTCCTTCTTTCGCTCCTCGGCATCCATATACATGCTGCGAAATTTGTACATCTTGAACTTTCTGCCGTTCCTGCCGACTCTCTCCTGCGAGAAGAATATCGGTCCCGGCGATGCTATGTATATCATCGGTCCCACAAATATCATGATGATAAGTGTGAACAGGCAGCCCACCAGTCCTCCGACTATATCCATGCCCCTCTTTACCAGAAGTGCGCTGGTATTTGCATAGTTCACGCTTGATGTGACTACTGTGTAGTCGCCTATCTTTTCTATCTGCTTATAACCGCCCTGGGCTGTGCCGTTTTTTGCTATTCCTGTATGTACTGCTATTCCCATCTCAAGGAATATATCTGCCATCTTCTCAGGATATTCATCCTCGCTGCAAGGCGGGATGAGTACCTCATCCACCCACTCATCACACGCATAGTCCACTATGCCATCGTGGTTTGCCACTATCGGTATGTTGCATATAGTCTTACCCTTCAGGTCTGTATCCAGTGAAGCTGCTACTATCCTTGTATAGCCTATGCAGCTCTTCTCCACTGTGCGCAGTGTATCACGAAGCATGGCATCAGGTGCTATGACAAGCAGTGATTTCTTAGATGCTCCAAAGCCCTTTTTCTTAAGGAAGCTCTTGAGTGCAATTCTTGCTACATATGATATTGTCACATAGATTGGAAACATGATATAAAATGATAATCGCGAGTATATATCAGCCATCTGTGTGGTGAACAGAAATAGCGCTGTCGCCAGAAATACAAGCACTGCGTGCTTGCAGGTCGATATGAATTCATCCAGATATCCGCGTTTTAGGACGTTCTTGAATGAATCTGCCATTATCTCCACAAAGAAATCTATCAGAAGAAATGCTACACCCAGTATACGGTAGTCCTTGTCCACATATGGGTTATTAAAGCCGAAGCGTATCACATATGAAATAAAAAATGCGATAACAATGCATGCGATATCTATAAGCATAAAGTCTATATGCTTTGTCCATCCTCTGCCTTTCTTTCTGTACATTCTTTCTAAATTCTCCTTATGGTATCTTTTATTTCCCTTTATACCTACTCTAGGGGAGGTACCTTTGTACCCCCCCCCGAATTATTTTAGCCTATTTTGTTTTACGTATGTTTTATTCGGTTATTTGTATCTTTTTCTGTATCTAATCAGGGTTTTCAATAATATATTTTCGCTCATTTTTTATACTTTGTCAATGAATCTCATGGTTTCTTTACAATTTTCGACGTATTCGCTAATCGCTATGATATTACAGCACCAATAATTATACATTATTATATGTCATGCTGCTTATTTTTCCTCAAACAGCCTCTGCTTCCTATCTATCATCTCATCAATCCTTGCGATATACTGCCCTACATCCTTGACATTCTCGCATCTGTCGATGCGGTGTGTGCCATCCGGATTCGGTACCGGCCAGACGCGCTTGGTGCTTGCTCCGGCTCCGCACGCTACAATCGTTTGCTTTTCCTCCATGATCAGTATGTTGTATACGCCGGCCTTGCCCTTTGCCGCATAACCCACGTTTTCCATGTTGCCTGCCATGCCCTTCTGCCTGTAGAGATAGTATGGCTCAAGCCCCATCTGCTTACAGTAGGCTGCGCAGAGATCCATATGCTCCTGGGTGTTGACCATCTGCATATCACTGTAACGGTCCTTGAAGATGGTGAGTCGTGCAGCTCGCTTTACTGCGAGTGAATGGATAGTGACGTTGTCAGGTGCCAGCTCCTTCACCAGCTCCATTGTGTGCCTTACATCATCGAGTGTCTCCTCGGGAAGGCCCATGATGAGGTCCATGTTTATGTTGTCAAAACCCAGCTCACGCGCGAGCTTGAAGCTTTGTATCGTATCGTCTACCGTGTGGTGTCTTCCTATTATATCGAGTGTCTGCTGCTTCATGGTCTGTGGATTGACCGATATACGGCTGATGCCGTTTTTCTTTAGTGCCATAAGCTTTTCTCTCGTGATGGAGTCCGGTCTGCCTGCCTCCACGGTAAATTCCAGGCAGTCCTTTAAATCAAAGCTGCATTTGATTTTTCTGATAAGCCGGTCAAGCTGGGCAGGGCTTAGTGTGGTCGGTGTGCCGCCTCCTATATATATTGAATTTAGCTTCTTGTGGTAGAATTTCTGCGCAGTGTAGTCTATCTCCTTCTCAAGTGCGTCGAGGTAATCGTCCACGCGGTTTTTCCACACCCCCAGCGGGTATGAGGTAAACGAGCAGTATGCACAGGTGCTCGGGCAGAAGGGTATGCCTATGTACAGACTGTAGCCGTTGTCATAGTCCACCTTATCGAGCAGTGCCTTCTCACGCTTTGCTATGCCTATTGAGAGGTCGATTTTCTCATCGCTTGCGAGGTAGGTTTCCTTTAGATAATCGTAGGTTTCCTTATCGCTCATGCCGTCCTCTATGCACTTCATGGCTATCTTGGTCGGTCTGATGCCTGAGAGTGTGCCCCACGGAAGGCTCTTTCCTGTGCCCTTTTCTATCATGGAATACAGGGCGAGCTTGAGGCGGTTTTTGGTCTCCTTGCGGTCTGTGCCGGTCACGGATATTTTTGTGCAGATTCTTTTTCCGGCTGTTTTAATGTCACTTTCGTCAGCTTGCTGCATATCACATGTCATGGAATTATTTCCACCGGCTCTATTCAGCGTCCACTCCACTGCAATTTCATCGCCCACATAGTCTATCTTAAATACCTGTGATGCATCCGCAAATTCTTTTACGCCATCGTCTGTCATCTCGTGGTGTGTGCAGGCTAAGTTTTTCCCCTCCACCTCATCAGGTGAGCAACTATAGTACATCTGCACGTCCTCCTGTGGGAAGAACTCCTTGAGCAGTGAGTGCACATCATATTCAAAATCCGGTTTATTAAATACTACTACTATCATAAGTAAGGGTTATACATCCTCTCGTTTTCTATGGTTGTTGTGTCGTTGTGGCCCGGGTACACCTCTGTATGCTCAGGCAGTGTCATGATTTTTTCCTTCACTGTGCGCACAAGGTCTGACATGCTGCCACCCTTGAAATCCGTACGTCCGATTGAGCCGCAAAACAGTGAATCTCCTGTAAAGATCACGTCCTCATACGGGAAATAATAGCAGCAGCCGCCCGGTGTATGCCCCGGTGTGTGAAGCACTACTATGTGAAAGCCTGCAATGTCAAGCTCCTGCTTATCCTTCAAAAATACATCTGCATAAAAGGTCTTTGACTGGCCCATCATGTAGCTGACATTAAGCTGCGGGTCATCGAGTGTGGCTTTGTCTGCCTCATGGATATATATCTTGATGCCGTAGCGGTCTGCGAGCGGCTTTGCATCAGTGGCGTGGTCAAAGTGTCCGTGTGTGAGCAGTATTGCTACAGGCTTTGCGCCTGACTCGTCCACTTTTTTGGCGAGCTGATTAGCACACGCGCCCGGGTCTATTATTATCATTTCCTTTGTCTTTATATTGGTGACAAAATAGCAGTTGGTCTGCACCGGTCCCACTATAAAGTGGTCTATCTTCATATTTACCATATGAGTGTACTCCTTATATTTATATTTAAATGTTATTTACAGCAAGAGCTCCTTCTTCACGCCCTTTTCCGGTCACAGTGAGATATAATCTATAATCTCACTTCACGCAAGAACCACCGGGATTTAGCCGGTGGTCCTCTCTACGTCTATTACACTTTCTATCTGTCTGAGCTTCTCCACGAGAACCTTTATCTGGTCCCTGCCTTTGATATTAAAAAATACCTCGATTGTAGCGATGCCCTGCTTGCTGGTCTTGGACTGGATACCACTGATATTGATTTCCTTCTCGGTAAATATCTTTGTGATATCTACGAGCAGTCCCGGCCTGTCATGACAGAATATCTTTAGGTCTGCCTGATACTCGGCACCGTTGTCCATGAGGGCTGTATCCTGCCACTCTGCTTCTATGAGCCTGTCCTTTTCTATCTTGGACAGATTGATGATATTCACGCAGTCTGTCCTGTGGATGGAGATGCCTCGGCCTCTTGTGACAAAACCCACTATTTCATCTCCCGGAACAGGATTGCAGCACTTCGAGAAGTGCACAGCCACATCATAGAGTCCGTGTACCACAATACCGCTCTTTGACTTGTGCTCGGGCTGTGTGCCTGCTGCCGCCTGCTGCTTTTCTGCGATGCTGCCAAGCACATCTGCATCTGTCACCGGCACCACATGATCCTTCTTGTACTCGTCGTACATCCTGTTGACTATCTGGCTCTCCTTGAGTCCGCCGTGGCCGACGGTTGCAAGGCATGAGTTCCAGTCGTGGAAGCCGTATTTGCGGCGTATTTTTTCCTGATACTCAGGCTTGTTTATCTCAGCAAAGTTGATGCCCTTTGCCTTGGCATAGGCTGCTATCAGATCCTTGCCGTGCTGTATATTCTCCTCCTTGAGCTCACTTCTGAACCACTGGTTGATCTTGTTCTTGGCCTGTGTGCTCTTTACGACCTTGAGCCAGTCACGACTTGGTCCCTTGGAGTTCTGCGAGGTGATTATCTCTATCTGGTCACCGTTTTTGATGACATAGTCTATCGGCACCAGCTTGCCGTTTACCTTGGCACCGACCATCTTGTTGCCGACCGCAGAGTGTATGCTGTAGGCAAAATCTATAGGTGTGGAGCCCTTTGGCAGGTTCTTTACATCGCCGGACGGTGTGAATGCAAATACATTGTCGGAGAATAAATTTAAATCACTCTTTAATAAAGTCATAAACTCCTTATTATCCGACATGTCCTGCTGCCACTCAAGTATCTGGCGCAACCAGCTGAGCTTCTCCTCCTCTGTGACAGTGGTGGTAGTGGCATTGCCGTTGTTTGTTTCCTTGTACTTCCAATGTGCCGCGATACCGTACTCAGCAGTACGATGCATCTCGTAGGTACGAATCTGTATCTCAAACGGCTGTCCACTCGGGCCTATGAGCGTCGTGTGAAGCGACTGGTACATGTTCTGCTTCGGCATGGCAATATAGTCCTTGAAACGGCCCGGTATAGGCTTATACTTCTCATGTATGATACCAAGCACTGCGTAGCAGTCCGGTATGGTATCCACCAGAATCCTGATGGCAAAGAGGTCATATATCTGGTCTATAGTCTTGTCCTGATTGACCATCTTCTTATATATACTGAAGAAATGCTTTGCCCTGCCGTATATCTCTGCCTTTATGCCGGCATCTGAAACATACTTCTTGACATCGTTTACTAATCCCTGGATGTAGGTGTCGCGCTCTGTCTTTCTGAGGGCTACCTTCTCTACCAGATCGTAGTAGGCATCCGGATAGAGGTACTTCATACAAAGGTCCTCGAGCTCTATCTTTATCTTGCTGATACCAAGTCGCTGCGCGATAGGGCAATAGATATCCTGTGTCTCTCTGGCGATACGCTGCTGTGCCTCCTTGGACTGGTACTTGAGTGTACGCATATTGTGCAGTCTGTCTGCCAGCTTTATGAGGATGACCCTGATATCCTTTGCCATGGCGAGAAACATCTTGCGCAGATTCTCAGCCTGCATCTCAAGCCTGTCCGCGTTCTTGTCCTTCGGATCCTTGGTGCTGTCTGTCAGATGCAGGTGCTTTAACTTCGTGACACCATCCACCAGATGTGCGACATCGTCTCCAAACTCCGCGCGCATCTCATCCATGGTCATGATGGTATCCTCCAGCACATCATGGAGCAGTCCTGCTGCAATGGTTTCCTTATCCAGCTCGAGCTCGGCGAGTATTATGGCAACACACAGCGGATGTATGATATAAGGCTCTCCCGACTTACGCGCCTGCCCCTTATGGGCATCATAAGCTACCCTGTAGGCTTTGTCCACAAGGCTCGTGTCATCCGACGGATGGTACTTTTTGATTTCCTTTTGAAGCTCATCGTAAAGCTCCTCTGGGCTCGTAAAATCCTTTGTTCCCCTTATACCGCTGGTATCTGAGCGAAATTTGTCCGCTATTTTTTCTAATTCTTCTGTTGAGTAATCTGCCAATAGTCTCACCTCGATTGTAGTGTATCTTTAGTAGCCATTATATTTTATTTCTTTAAAAATTGCAATCTTATGTTGTTAGCCGATAACCATCTTTACTCCGCCATACATGCCTGCTGAGTTGCCGAGTGTGGCAAGCTTGATCTCTGTCTCACGGCTTGCATGGAAAGCATACTCTTTATAGTACTTTGCTGCTGTATCGATGATGATGCTGCCTGCCTTTGAGAGGCCTCCGCCTACAACAAATACCTCAGGGTCCATAACGCATGCTACTGCTGCCATTGCCTTGCCGAGAAGCTTCATAGACTGCTCTACTGCCGCAATGCCCGCTGCATCTCCTGCCTTTGCCGCATCGCATACATCCTTGGCTGTGAAGCCTGCATTTAAATCAAGCTCTGTTGCCACATCCCTGTGTGCTGCAATGTATCTCTCTGCCACTCTTACGAGTCCGTTTGCTGATGCATACTGCTCTAAGCAGCCCTTCTTGCCGCAGCCACAGCACTCTGACTCATCATCTACCATAGGCATATGTCCTATCTCTCCGCCTGCTCCGTTTACTCCTGCTATGATTTTGCCCTCGCGGATGATTCCTCCGCCTACGCCTGTGCCGAGCGTAATCATGACTACATCCTGATGACCCTTTCCGCCACCCTGCCACATCTCACCGAGTGCAGCTACGTTGGCATCGTTTCCGGCCTTTACCTTGATGCCGCCGCACAGCACTGAGAGTGACTGTGCCACGTTGAACACGCCCCAGCCGAGGTTGACACACTTCAATACTGTTCCGTCATCCTTTATAGGTCCCGGCACTCCCATGCCTATACCCTCGATGTCACCCATCTCGATACCATGCTTCTCGTTATTCTCCTTGATGGATGCTGCGATATCAGGCAGGATGAGCTCACCGGAATTCTCTGTGCGTGTAGGAATCTCCCATGTATCGACAAGCTTTCCTGTGGTCTCGAAAAAGCCTATCTTTACAGTTGTTCCACCTATATCTACTCCGTATGCATATTGTTTCATTTTTTCGTCCTCCAAATCGTTAAACTATGTTTATATTTTATTGCCTAATCGCATATTTTTCAATGTTTTTCATTGTTTTTTATATTTTTTCTATATATAGAAGCGTTTATATCTTCATCCATATGCCCGCTATTTGTAAATCCAAGCTTTTTTGCAAGGCGCACCGATGCCGTATTTTTCTCGTCTATCCGGCAGTAAATCTCTTCAAAGTCTGTGTTTTCGCGCGCGTAGTCTATGATGAAGCGGCTCACCTCCGTGGCATAGCCTTGGTTCCATAATTCCGGCGCTATCATATAGCCCAGTTCATCATGCTCAAGCCCTGCCCTGCCTATCAGCTTCCCTGTTTCCTTTGAAAACACAAGCCACATGCCATACTCGTAAAAGCCATACATGTTCTCTATGTATGCTTTCTGGTATTCAAGCTCTGTCTCGTAGTCGTAAAGCGGTTCCACAAAGTCTGTCATGCCGGGCTTGTCATAGAGCTCATAAAGTGCAGGAAGGTCTGACAGGGACAGCTCACGTATCAGACACCTGTCTGTCTCGCCGATATCCCACGGGATGTGATTATACCGCCTGCGCACCCGCTCAAGATACTCAATATCAAGCTTTGCAAGGCTTTCGACTGCATAGCGCGTGCCACACTGCGGTTCTCCTACTGATGCTATGCCGAGTGAGTCAGCTATTTGCTTCTGCTGCCTGTTTGATACTATCCAGATGCAGTCTGTGGGAGCTTTCGGGATTCTTAGATTTCCGGTATTAGCTTTCGCGGTGTTATCTGCAGATTCTGTATATCCTGAATTATTTTCTATTTCATACACACACAAATTATTCTGCTGCTCATCTGGCAGTTTCTTCTGCAACTCATCCAGCAATTTTCCCGGTAGTACACCATACAGTTTTTCTTGCAGCTCTTCTGACATAGATGCCTTGCCTGCCACACTTCTCCACTGCAGCTTGAATATCTCGTCATGATAGTAAAAAGAGGCAAGTTTTGCGCTTGCCTCATCGATAATTATTATCATTAAACTGTCTCCGGCTCCGGATAGTCCACTCCGAAGGTCTCAACTGTAACTGTCTTCATGACCTGAGCCTCAAGTGGTTTGTCCATGTAGTCTGTGCGCACCTCTGCGATCTTGTTTACCACATCCATGCCCTCGATTACCTTGCCGAATGCCGCATACTCACCGTCGAGATGTGGTGCATCCTGATGCATGATAAAGAACTGGCTGCCTGCTGAATCAGGTATCATGGTACGTGCCATTGAAAGTACACCGGCTGTGTGCTTTAAGTCATTTATGAAACCATTGTGTGTGAACTCACCCTTGATTTCATAGCCAGGACCGCCTGTGCCGTTTCCGTCCGGATCTCCACCCTGGAGCATGAAGCCCTTGATTACGCGGTGGAAGCATACTCCGTCATAGAAGTTGTGATTAATTAAGCTGATAAAGTTGTTTACTGTGTTTGGTGCGATTTCCGGATAAAGCTCCGCCTTGATTACATCACCGTTTTCCATTGTGATTGTTACGATTGGATTCTGTGCCATTATTTTTCTCTCTTTCTTTTATAATATTATGAGGCTTGGAGAATATCCATTCCTCGCAATAATTAAATATTGAATTAATTTCTATCCGATTGAATTTACCTGATTTTACTCACTCAGAGCCTCTACCACCTTCGGAAACTCCATGAAGTGCGATGCCTTCACCAGTATGGTGTCGCCCTCCTTCACATATGAAAGAAGCTCCTGTGTCATAGTCTCCCTATCCTCGAAATAGTGGATGTCTACATCAGATGATTTTTCTGCGGCTCCGGCTGCATATTCCTTTGCAAGCTCTCCTGCGGCAAAAAGTGTATGGATATGATTCTCTCCAACTGCTTCGCCTACCTCATGGTGTAGCTTTTTCTCATCGCTTCCAAGCTCGCCCATGTCGCCAAGCACTGCTATTGTCCTGCCCTTTGCATGTGAAAGCACCTCGATAGAGGATTTCATGGATACAGGGTTTGCATTGTAGCAGTCATCTATCACTGTCATGCCATGCGTTTTGATAAAATTGGTACGTCCTGCGATTGTCTCTGCTTTCTCGATTCCTGCCTTTATCTCAGCTATTGTGAGACCAAGCTGTAATCCGACAGCCGCTGCCGCCATGGCATTGTATACATTGTGCTCACCCGGGATGTGGATGTGTGCATCAAACTCACCCTCAGGAGTGACAAAATGAGCCCTCATGCCGTCAAAGCCCAGGTTTTCAATATTTGTGGTATATACTGATTTATGAATGCCTGAAGCTGATTCCTTGCCATAGTATATGGCAGGCTTTCCATTTACCGTCTGCACTGTGGCCAGCTTGTCGTCATCTGCATTCAGCACTGCGACCGCATCCGGCATCATATGCTCAAAGCACTCTGTCTTTGCTTTAAGCACACCATCCCTGTCGCCCAAAAACTCCAGATGGCAGTAGCCGATATTGGTGATGACCATGACATCCGGGCATGACATGGTAGAAAGTCTGTGCATCTCGCCAAAATCAGATATGCCCATCTCAAGTACTGCAACCTGATGGCTTTCCCTGATTCCGAAAATGGTGAGCGGAAGGCCTATCTCGTTGTTGAAATTGCCTGCGGTCTTGTGAACGCTGTATTTCTGCTCAAGGACTGATGATATCATCTCCTTGGTGCTGGTCTTGCCGACACTTCCGGTGATACCCACCACCTTGATATCAAGGCTTTTTCTGTAAAATGCCGCGAGCTTTTTCATGGCATCGGTGGTTGATTCAACAAGCACATATGGGCCCGCCGGATCCGTAAGCTCATGCTCAGAGAGCACAATTGCCGCCCCCTGCTCAAACACAGTCGGAATGAATTTGTGTCCGTCCACCCTTTCTCCCTTTATCGGGATAAAAAGATAGCCCTCTTTCACCTGTCTGCTGTCAATGACTGCGCCGGTGATTGTCGTATCAAGCAGTGTCTCATCGCCTATGTATCTGCCCTCACAGGCCTTAGCGATATTTGCAAATGTAAGATTCTTCATGTACTTGTCAGACATGCTACACCTCATATTTTTTCAAAGATATGTCAATCAGATGCTCACAGAGCTGATTAAAGCTCATACCGATAACTGCGGCCTCCTGTGGCAGAAGACTGGTCGGAGTCATGCCCGGCAGTGTGTTTGCCTCGAGGCAGAACATCTCATTTTTGTCATTGAGCAAAAAGTCTGAGCGTGAATATGTGTCAAGCCCGATAACACGCGCAACCTCCTCGGCATAGTGCTGCATATCCTTTGTCACCTGCTCAGGAAGCTCGGCCGGACATGTCTCTACTGTACTGCCCGCCTTGTATTTATTCTTATAATCGTAGAAGCCCTCCTTCGGTGCAATCTCTATAATAGGAAGAGCCTTGCCCTCGATAACGCCGACAGAGAACTCCCTGCCCTGTACAAACTCCTCGATAACCAGCTCATTTTCCCACTTGAAGGCATCGTCAAGTGCCGCCTTGAACTCTGCCGCATCCCTAACGATAGTGACACCTATGCTTGAACCGCCGCAGCATGGCTTTACTACACATGGAAGTGTCAAGTCAAGCTTTGTGATATCATCCTGTCTGGTCGCTCTTGTCATGGAAATACCCTTTGGAGTAGGTATACCGTTTGCAAGGAAGAACTGCTTTGATGTCTCCTTGTTCATGGCGATGGCTGAGCTTAAATAATCGCTGCCTGTATATTTGACACCGAAGAGGTCAAATGCTGCCTGTATCTTTCCGTTCTCTCCGTTTTCTCCGTGAAGTGCCATGAAAACAATGTCCGCCATCTGACACATTTTGATGACATTTGGTCCGAAGAAGCAAGGTGACTGGTCCTTTCTGGAAGCCTTTACCTTTGCGAGGTCAGGTGCCTCTGTCGGAATATCGCTGACCTGCACGCTTATCTCGTCCGCGCGGTCAAATATACCTGTCAGGTCCTCCTCCCTGTCACTATATCCCATAAATACATCCAATAATATAACTTTGTGGCCGTTCTCTTTGAGCGCCTTAGCTACCATGCTTCCTGTCTTGAAGGAAACGTCTCTCTCTGTGCTGAGCCCTCCGGCAAGTACTACGATGTTCATTTTTGTCCTCTTTTCTTTGATTGAATTATCATGCTTTGGTTTAATTAAACACAATGCAATACTTCTTTTTTTAAAGCTATGAGTAATCAACATAATTTCTTCAAAATTATAACACCATTTGTGCAAAAAAGAAAGACCGGTTGCCCGGTCAAAAAAGAAATTCTCATTTTATTTTAAACTGTGTTGGCTTCCAGCAACTGTATCATTCTCATAAATACCATCCGCCCGTGCAAATCATCCTGTGAAAGTGATTCTCCGTACTTCAATACTAATAATCGGCACTGATAAAAATTCAGCTCCGGATTGCCAAAAAGCAAAATCCGCAAGGCTGCATTTTCCAGGTAATTGTGTATATTTCCCACCTCAATAAATATATCTACAATATCATCGAGGTTAATAAGTCCTTTCTGTTCATAATAAATTCTTCCCAAATATTTCATCCCTCCATCGATTATATTTTTCGTAGAACTTCTTTTTTTGTCTTTCTTTTGAAATTTTGTCGCTTTTGCGAAATTTCCCTCTTTGTTTTTGTTGGTGGATTCATTTTTCCATATAATATATCAATATTCTAGGCGCGTTGCGCGCTGGTATTTTGAAGATTTCTATTAGAAGTTTCAATATTGATTGGTGATTAGCAGTTTTCGACAAAATATGACATGGTGTTGGGTTTAATTTAGCTGGTTTTTGGTTTATAT
>ERZ1034882.793-NODE-793-length-13329-cov-17.640350_pt1 | contig 13329 bp, 16 predicted proteins | sample MGYA00520606_ERZ1034882 | MGnify/ENA primary metagenome ERZ1034882 (study PRJEB33766, sample SAMN09781726) | gut metagenome | biome: gut microbiome | host: Homo sapiens | place: Madagascar | study: EMG produced TPA metagenomics assembly of the PRJNA485056 data...
CGATATAGTAGGTGTAAAGAAAAAATGTAACATTTTACTATAAAATGTTGCATTTTTTGCTTTTTATAATTACTATTATTTTGTTGTGGATTTTGGATATTCCAGGGAAGAGTCTGTCATGCGGCATGTGCCTGATAATATTTTCTACTGCAAAGGAGTATTCAATGGGAACTACACAGCCAATCCGAAATAAGGATGAACTGGCGGCTTTCAGGATGTACTATAAAGATATCCATCCAAACCGCCGCAATTACTGTTTAATTGTTATGGGATTAAACACAGCACTAAGAATCAGTGACCTGCTTAAATTGAAGTGGGATAACGTATACAATTTCGAGCATCATGTATTTCGCTCTCATTTTCTTATCAACGAACAAAAGACCGGCAAGAATAACTATGTCACTCTAAACTGCAATGCCACCGATGCTCTCCGGGCATATTTTAACGAACGGCATCCGACTGAACATGAGTTTATTTTTACAAAGGCCACTTGCAGGAGGCAGCCAATAAACAGAGTTCAGGCATACCGAATTGTAAGGACTGCTGCCGAGGAGACAGTTCAGGATGAACATATCAGCTGTCACTCTCTGAGAAAGACATTTGGATATCACGCCTGGAAGAACGGCACACCACCTGCTCTGCTGATGGATGTCTACAATCACTCGTCCTATAAAGTCACGCAGCATTATCTGGGTATTGAACAGGATGAACGGGATGAGATTTATCTGAATCTTGAGCTATAGTTTTATGCGTATTGAAATCTAATATAGCTAAAAGCCAGCCGTTTGCAACCGGCTGGCTTTTTTGGGGATATACAAATCATCGAAATCATCTGTTAAACCAAATGCATTCTGTTCTGAATCGAATTTCAAATCAATCTGTGACATATCTTTCATCTGTCTGGTACTGTTGTATTTTAAAATTAAATTTCATCTTCAGCACCACCTTCTTCCTGTAACCATTCTTTCAATTTATCCTGTAATAGTTTCTTATCCGGCAGATAAAGTTTATACTGTGATGCATAAATATTAGAATCTTCCGGCAATGTCAGTTCAACCATTGCATCATTTTTTTCATTGCACAACAATACACCAATGGTAGGATTTTCTTCCTCTGTTTTTTCGTATCTATCATAGTAATTGACATACATCTGCATTTGCCCCAGATCCTGGTGCTTTAATTTGCCAATTTTTAAATCAAATAATACAAAGCATTTCAACAGTCTGTTATAAAAAACAAGATCCACTCTGAAATGATCTTCTTCGAATGAAAATCTTTTCTGTCTTGCCACAAAAGTAAATCCTTTTCCCAATTCCAAAAGAAACTGCTGCAAATTATCTAACAGCCTGTTTTCTAAATCAGTTTCTGAATAATTATATTTATCTTCAAGACCTACAAATTCCAAAACATATGGATCCTTCAGCACATCCTTTGAGGTTGTAATCACATTTCCTTCCTGTGATAAGCGTTGCACTTTGTCCTTATCCATGCTTAACGCAAGTCTCTCATAAAGAGAAGAATTATACTGACGTGACAAATCTCTGACTCCCCACTTCTCTCTGGCAGCTTCTATCTCATAAAATGAGCGTTCATCCTCATTTTCTATTCTCATCAATTGTAGATAATGAGACCATGTTACCACAAACGGATGCTCCTCTTCAAAAATCGTAAACACCGTTTCCGATTTCTTGATTGCAAATTCCGTAAACAGTGTTTCCGAAATTCGATCCTTATATGTTAAATAAAACTTTCTTGCCTTTTCCAGCGTAGATTCTGAAAAGCCTTTGCCAAATTCTTCTGTTAATTTTTTAGAAAGATTTATTATGATTTTTTTACCGTATTCAGCCCTGTGTTTTCCCTGCTGCTGTACTTCTACAATCCACCTGCCAAGAGAATAATAGGTCATTATCTGGACATTATTTACCTGCTTTGCAGTAATGTTTCGTGCATATTTAATTAATTCAATTGAATTCTGACATAACTTATCCATATTGATATCATATACAGATTCATTGATTTCATTCTTCACACATTCAATCCTCCTCGTATAATATCTTTTAGATACATAAATACATGTATCTTGGTTAATGAGTTACTAACATAAATATTGTTCAATAGGCTTCGTAAAACCCATGATATAATTGTCCCAGTGTCAATCAGGTAATAGTTCTTAATTCTCCTGTTGAACCTGTATTGGTTGCTTCAAAGATAGTCTGTTCCCCTGACATGGATGTTAGCTTCAAACCGGCTGGCTGTTTGCTTAAGTTCATGGACAACCATTTAGCAGTATGGTTTCGCATCTGTCCATCTTAAGCTGGATTCTTATATGCGAGGGTGTCGATGCTCCATGATCATGGGTTTTACCAAGCCGATTGAACACTTTAATCTAAAACGAAAGAAGGTGATTACAATGAACACTCTTTACGTCGGTATTGATGTAAGCAGCAAATCCAATGTCGTTTACTTAATGCTTCCAAATGGTGATAAGCACAGTAATTTTTCTGTTGCTAATTCTCATGAAGGTTCTACACAGTTGGTAAAAAGAATTCTTTCTGCTTTGACGTCTCTTTCCCTTGACACGGTTCTGATTGGTCTTGAAGCAACCTCTGTTTATGGAGACAATCTCGTGTACTTCTTAAGGGAAGATGCCTCTCTGGCACCGTTTCACAGAAAGATTCATGTCCTCAATCCTAAGCAGGTCAAAAAATTTCATGATACTTACAATGACCTGCCAAAGAATGATTATGTGGACTCTTTTGTCATTGCTGACTGCCTGCGTTTCGGTAGAATCAACAAAGAGGTCTATCTGGGAGACTATCGCTACAAAGCACTCCAGAACCTCACACGGGCACGTTTCTTCGCTGTCCAGAATCTTATCAAAGAAAAACAGCGATTCATGAATGTGCTGTTCAAGAAGTATTCCACGATGACGCAGGAGAAGGTATTCAGCGATACCTTCAGCACTACTGCCCTTGCTATCTACGATGAATTTGATTCCGCAGAAGCACTGGCAAATATGGACTTACATGAGCTTACTGACTTTATCATTAAAAAAGGAAAGAACCGCTTTCCTGATCCTGATGCAGTAGCCAAAGCCATTCAGAAAGCTGCCAGAAGTTCTTATCGTTTACCCAAGACGGTAAATGACTCCGTTAATCAGGTGCTTTCTATATCCATAACCTCTATAAAGGCATTGGAATCTCAGATCAAAGAGTTCGATAAAGCGATCAAAGCTCAGATGGAACTCCTGCCAAATGTATTGATATCCATCCCAGGTATTGGTCCCGTATATTCAGCCGGTATCATGGCTGAAATCGGTGATATCAATCGTTTTGATAATCAGGCTGCTCTTGCTAAATATGCTGGTCTTGCCTGGAAACAACATCAGTCCGGTGATTTTGAAGCTGAAGTTACAAGGCTCATTCCATCCGGCAACCGCTTTTTAAAGTATTATCTGTGTGAAGCTGCACTTTCTCTTGTAAGATGCGACAAGGAATACAGCGACTTCTACCACCTCAAATACAAAGAGGTAAACAGATGCCAACACAAACGTGCACTCGCATTAACTGCCCGTAAATTTGTGCGTTTAGTCTTTCGACTGCTGAAAGACAATCGCCTATACTGTCCGGCAAAGTAGATTTCATCTACTTGCTGATGAGCTACGCCCTGCTCATTTTTTAAGCTTGGTCGACAGGGCTTGGGTGGGTGTTTTTTATCTTTATGAGACCGATGTAAAAATATATGATTTTTTTATTATTTATCTCTTGACATCACACCGCTGGACTGTTTAGATTAATATTATGTCTACTAGCTTATTTGTGACTTTGAATAAAACGCATGCTGCGATTACTGCTACAATAATCAGTGTGGGATATAACGAAAGCCACACCTTAAGACACAATCCATAAAAACCAAATTTAGTTAGCAATACACCTGTCAAAATAATACTTACATTTATGATTGCTATAATTCCCGGTATTAATATCCCATTCTTGACCGGATTATCATCACTTATATTCTTCGTAATTATTCTCGCCAACGACATTTCCGGAAACACAAATCCAATCAAAATGTTAATTACATAGGCGAGTAAAAAATCATTGATGAATTGCAATGAAAAAATGCTGATTTTATTAATGAATGAAGCTGTAGCTGTAATAACAATGCACATAAAAAAATCTTGTATTATCTCAAATAGTATTCTTCTCTTATTCATTCTTATCACCTATTAAAATACAAGCAACATTGTGACTAGTACCATAAATGAAAGCATATTTTCCCAAGCCATAATCGAACTTGTGTCCTGAATTCCATCCATTTGTCCATCAAAATAAACAATGTCTTTATTTATATATTTAAACTTTTTTTTCTTCGCACATGTATATACATAACCTAATTCATTATCTAAGATAAGCAACTGAACAACACATTGCTTCAAAAAACTCGTTCCTTTGTATGATGCAAATTTATTAATAAAAGCAGAAGAAAGCATCACATCAAGCACTAGCCAAATAGGAATCGTCACCAATAACAACGGATTCATTTTAATTGCAGAAGCAACTAAAATTCCTAAAATTCCAAACAAATATAAGGATGTTTTTCTTGGCATGATTCCCATAACATAATCCGGATGTTTGTCTGCTAAATAATAATTCGCACAGCCATAATGCCATAGTCGCTTATACATAGCTTTCACAGGTGTCCATGTTTTTTTACTATGATATACTAGACCATCTGCTGTACATTTAAAAATATAGCCTGCCTTTACCATTCTTAAGCCAAGATCAACATCTTCCCCTCCTGGTTTATCTGGAAAACTTCTGTCAAAGCCATTAATTTTCTCAAATACTTCTTTCCTCATAGAACAGTTCGCAGTTGGAGTCCACGGAACAGTATCCATCCATTTCGGAAAGCTAAAGCAGATAGTAAACGGTGTTTTATCCACAGCTTTCCAAAACCAAGTGTCTTCTCCGATAAACTGCAAATATCCAGCCACTCCACCAACCTTTTCACTATCGTATAATTTATAGTGTTCATTTAATAAATTTGGAGTTGCAATACAATCAGAATCTAAGAACATCACAATATCATACTGTGCATTTCTTGCTCCCACATTTCTCTTTTCAGCAACAGATGGAGAGTAATATATTCTTTTTGCATCATATTTTATGCAAAACTTTTCAATTTCTTTGACATCATTCTCATCACTGTCATCGATTAACAGGACCTCCGTTGGTCCATCAAAGTTATTTCTCGCAACCTGTACACTTTCTAGCAATTCACCTAATAGCTTCACTCTTCCTTTTGTTGCTATAACTATACTAATTCCATTAAGATTCATAACTGCACCTTCCTAAAACATTTTCCAGACAATAAGCAATAGAACTGCTGACACAAAAAAATCTATTATCAATTTTTTTATGCGATTAGCATCATCTTTCATACCAAACTTAATTTGAAATCTATTAAAAATAATGCCTTTGTATAATGCTCCTAGTGAGGGTTCCTTTAAAGACTGTTTTACTCTATAGAATTCATACTGATTTTGAATCATTTTTGCTCCATAATAATAAACGGGTGAGCATAATCCGTGTTTGTTCATATCAATTACGTAATCAACTATTGAATTAATTAATATCCACAATACGGAAATTGATATCGGCAAATATGATTTAAGACATACACTTAAAATAGCCATCCATATAACCCCTATACCTTCAAACACATAATTTTTAGGAATTACTCGTTTATACAATTCCGGATGTCGCTTAACTATATAATTCTCCATAATGCCCCATCGTTTTGCTCGATCATGAACAGCCTTATAATTATTCCATGTTTTTCTGGAATGATATGTTACCGCATTTGGTGCCGAACCAATCATATAACCTGCTTTTGTAACTCGATACGTCATATCAAGATCGTCCCCACCTAATTTGAATGGGAAGTTTTCTTCAAACATACCTATTTCTTCTAAGACACTCTTTTTAAACGATACATTGTTTCCAATCGTCCATGAATGAAAAGGATAATTCCTTGCAAAAGAAAATGAATTAACAAGAGATGTTTTTTCAAGCAGTTTCCACCAGAATGTTTTTTCTCCGACAAATTCTGTATAACCTAAAACGCCACCTAATTTTACTTTATAAGGATTTTTATAAGCCTCTACATACTCATCTAACAGCCCTGACTCAACAGTTACATCAGAGTCAATAAATAAGATGTAGTCAAATTTTGATGATCTTATCCCAAGATTTCTCTTCTTTCTTACACTATCATCTCCTGAAATATAGACCGCATCATATTTCTCACAGGACTGAACAATACTTTTTTGTTCTTCTCCTTGACTGCTATCTACAATTAGTACTTCTGTTTCGCCTTTTTCGTATCTATTCCTTTCCTTATATAGGGACTCGAGCAGAGCATCTACAAGTTCTGATCTATTCCATGTAGGAATTACAATTGTAAAATTCATACCAAACCTCACATTTTTTTACTTTTTAACCAGCTTCTTATATCTTCATATGGAAAGTCTAACCGTTTTAAATATTCATTGGAATCGGTATCTAATGAAAATATGAACATTAGTGTTAAAAAGATTGACCATTTCATTTCACTTCTTCCGTTCTCAATATTTGTAATTGTTTGTCTACTTACTCCAATAACCTCACCTAATCCTTTTTGTGTTAAATTATTAATTTTTCTCAAAACAGGAAGATGTTCCTTCATTATAATGACACATTTTTCTTTTAACTCTTTTTCTGAATTCATAAATCAAATCTCCAAATTCTAAAATAACTATGTAATTTTAATACATAACGATACATTCAAGTTGCAGTAATCCTCCCTTATATTTTGTGTTTTACGCAGAGTGTTTTACTCTGCGTAAGACATGCCATTTCCTTCGATATTATGTGGAAATGGCTCTAAATCTGACGATTTATTTGACGGTTAATAAATCAGAAAGCATATTCATATTTTTCTGTTTCAGTTCCATTGATGGGTGGACATATCGGTTCAATGTTATGTTCACAGATGCATGCCCTAAGACTTCACTTAAACTTTTAATATCAAATCCAAGTTCTATGCACCTTGTGGCAAATGTGTGCCTCAGAGCATGGAAGTTTGCCGTGGCAATCCCGGCTTTCTTAATTATAGATTTAAACCTGTTCTGCATGGTGCGCGGCTCCACATAGATGTTAGTCTTTCCAGTCAGAAAATATGTATTGGGTGCATTTTGACGTTCCAGAAGAATAAGCATGAGTTTGTCAGGAATAGGAACATCCCTAACAGAACATTCGCTCTTAGGCGCAGAAATAATGATTTCTGACCTGTGATCTGCATTGCCTTTCACTTGAATTCTCTGCATTGTTTTATGAACGTGGATGCATTTATCTCGGAATGAGATATCTTCCCATTTCAATGCACATACTTCTCCAACACGGAGACCGGTATAAAGGCTTAGCAGTATTCCAATACCTGTGCTGCTTATTTCTTCTAACAAATATTCTGTCAACAAGGATTGTTCGGCTTGACTGAGTATCCTCATCTGCTTTTGTGGCTGCTTAACATTTAAGCCGTTGAAACTGATAAGTGTGCATTGTTTTGTCTCTGCTGTGAACTCAAATATATTTTTCATAACAGAAATAATGCTGTTAACGGTCTTAGGTGCAAGACCGGCATTATTTCTTCCGCTGTTCGTCAATAATTTCGATATGTAAGCCTGGATATCTGCCCTTGCAATATTTGTAATATTTATCTGTCCAAATTCCGGAAGCAGATGATTGTTAAGGATATTCATATATTTTGCAGTGCTGGATTCCTTCCACTGCGATTTATTTGCTTGTATCCATTCATCGGACGCTCTGGAAAATGAACAAATTAATAACTCTGAAGCTATAACAGGTACTGCAGAGGTGTTTGATGCAAGGCGAGCCTTTGCATCCGTTAGCTTGATTTTTACGTCCTTATATGAGTGAGCAAATACATATCCATATTTTGCTTTGCCGTCGATTCGCTCTCGAATATATCTTCCTTCCCATCTGCCGTCTTGCCGTTTATAAATGTTTTCGCCTTTTCTAGGCATAATATCACTCCTTTCGTGACTATATTATTGACGGTAAATATATCATTATATTCCAAAAATATATGTGAGGTTTGTTAATATGTACATATTCGTGAAAAATGTCGTGAAATATGTTTAAAAGATATTGATAAAATTATTATCATAAGATATAATTATATCGTATATTTCGACAATTTTTTTATCATATTGTCTTACGCAGAGTAAAACAATCTGCGAATTTTTTATGTTCTTTCTGATTTAGGCCTTAGCAAAAAAACACCTCCATTGCAGCTTGCAATAGAGGTGTTTTCTAGTATCTTTACTCTTCAATCATCGAAAGACGTTCCTTAGCAATCTTAATGTCCTCATCTGACGAATTAAGCATTTGTTTTGCTGCAGCTACAGTACCATCATTTTTGAAGAAGGTCACCAATGTAGAAATTCGCTCTTCTCTTCGTCCTTGTTCGATTCCTTGTTCTTTTATTCCTTGACTGAGATTACACATAGATTTCAACAACTCCTTTCTGTCACCTTCCATTTTGATATCAAACTCATTCTCCAGCATATCGTTTTTTTCCTCAACACTTAGTTCTGGCAGAAATGATTATATAATAATAACTCCATCCAATGCAATAGCCCAAATGTCATTAAAAAGAGAGTGAAAAGAGAGCGGGCCGGCGAATGGGAAGTTCGCCGGCCCAGATTTACACTAGGAGCAAAGTTTATACTTTGCGGAGATAAAATATATTTATAGAAAACCAAATATTTGGTGATCTATCATTATGTTTTGTGGCCATCCATGTTGTCGCGGCCACGCTATAGTCTGATTTGCCTATACCGCTGCAAGCTTCTTTCCAAGCTCCTCGCAGGCTGTCTTTGCATCATCGTCCGGTGCATCCTGGCAGATAACACCCTCTCCGCCTACCACTGAAGCTCCGGCTGCTGTCATTCGCTCTACCCAGTCGCGCATCCACTCACCATCACCCCATCCGTATGAACCGAACAGACCGATAGTCTTGCCTGCCACGCAGCCCTCAAGCTCTGTAACAAACGGCTCCATCTCGCCCTCCTCAAGTACCTCTGCACCCATTGCAGGGCATCCGAGTGCGAATGCTGTCTCTGATTTAAGCTCATCTATTGAAGCACTGCTTACGAATACGATTTCTGCTTCCTTTCCGGCATCTGTAACGCCCTTTGCCACTGCCTCTGCCATTGCTGCTGTATTGCCTGACTGTGACCAATAAACTACACTGATTTTGCTCATTTTAATTCCTCCTATACCGCTATCTGCTGCGGTTCTTCTTTATATATTTCCAGTATCAGCCTCATATCTATATCTTCGGCCAATAGCTGTATGACACTTTCCTTCGCCTTTTCAAAATCCTCAAACATCTTCTTTTTGAGTGGTACGTTGCGGTATACCTTCCAGTACCCTGAATACAGGCAGCTGCATCCGTTGTGCTCTATAAAGCCTCTCACATCCTCTATCGGATATCCAAGCAATAGCCCCATCTCATGCGGAAACTGCTTGTGTTCATCATTCAGATACGCTTCATAGCGTTTTTTGAATCTAAGTAATATCTTGCCGAATGAAAAATCCTCATATCCCGCTTTCTTTAGTATGTCCAAAGCCTCTGAATTATTCAGATATGCTTCTAAGCGGCTCCTGCGGAATAAGAGGAAGGCGGTTTTCTCATTCCTTGCTGCGAGTCTGAAATGCGATATACCGGAAGCTCTCAGAATCACTCTCATGGCGCTCTCATCAGCGCTGTCAATCATGAGCATATTTGAGATTCTCGCTCCTGTAATTAGTGGGGCACACTGGAGGGCAAGCTGCATTTCCACGCTCTTTAAATTCATGCTCATCGCAATCTGAAAAACTTCCTGACACATTTTGGCTCCTTTCATGTTAGTTATCTCTAACCTGAGTTAAATATATCTTACTTACATCAATATGTCAAGTATTTTTTTATATTTTGGGTATAAAAAAACACACTAAGATTTTTTATCTCTTAGTGTGCATTATAAAACCAGGCTTATGATACCTGCACTCTATACATATTTTTGCGGTCTATCGCTCCAATCTCTTCAAGTGTATTGATCATCCGATACACCGTAGCAGTCCCGATAGAGTGATCTATCTTCGATGCCCGGTAATAAATTTCTTTGCAGCTTCCGCACTCGCCCTCGAGGATTACATCAAGCAAAATAAGTCTCTGCTTTGTAATCCTGCACCCGCTGTCCTTTAGCTTGCCAACGATTACCTCTTTTTGCTCTATTGCTTCTTTCGACATACATCCTCCTATCGTTACCGATGCCGACAGATGCAACTTAAGCGACCGGATTAGTTTTTTCTGAAATTGCCCATCCGACGCTTCATACGCATCACGCCGGGGATTAATGACAGCCCTTGCAATGGCTGCAGTCCATTCCACACTGCAGGCTCTTGCCTGCTTTCTTTGATTTGATTATTGTCCTGATTACAAGTGCAACTATCACTACGAGAATTGCAATTACAATGATATCAGCCAGCATGTCATCATCTCCTATTCACTACAAATGCTACTAAATATACTACTGCATTATTTCTTTTCCTTGAAAAATCCTATTATTATCTTTACGGCAAGCCCCAGCAGGCATAGAAGAACTATGACTGCTATGAGGTCTGCTGTGTTAAATTCCAGATTGATTCTCATCTAAACTCCTGCTACACGTTTGATGCCGCAAATGAAGTGTTCTTTACTGTTGCCTTATTAGGGTCTTTTCTGAACAATAAGTATAATACACCTGCAAGGAGTACAAATGCAACTACTGTCCAGAAGTTGAATGCTACCTCACCTATGCAAAGTCCCACAATCTGGTAGAACATAAGTGTTACACAGTAAGCTGATACGTTCTGGAATATGATTGTAAACCAGAAGAACTTACGGTTGTTAAGCTCCTTTGCGGTTGTTGAGATAGCTGCAAGACATGGTGAGTCAAACAGGTTGAACAGCAAGAATGATACTGCTACCATTGTTGTTGGGAAGAATGCTGCAAACTGATCATGCATGCTCACTGCATACTCTTCTACCTCTCCAAGTCCTGAGAGCACACCCATTGTTGAAACGATACCCTCTTTTGCTACAAAGCCTGAGAGTGATGATGCTACTGCCTGCCATGTATCGAATCCGAGCGGTGCAAAGATAACTGCGATAGCAGATCCGATTACTGCAAGTAAGCTGTTTTCTTTGTCAACAAGTCCGAATGCGCCATCCTGGATGCCGAAGCTTGAAAGGAACCACATAACTGCACAGCAGAGGAAGAGGATTGTTCCGGCCTTCTTTAAGAATGCCCATACTCTCTCCCATACGTGCAACAGCACACCCTTTACTGAAGGAATATGATACTGTGGGAGCTCCATTACGAATGGTGCAGGCTCTCCTGCAAATGCTCTTGTCTTCTTTAAAATGATACAGTAGATGATTGTGAGACCGATTCCTGCAAAGTACATAAGAGGTGCCATCCACCAGCAGCCGTCACCCATGATAAAGCCTGCGATAAGTGCGATAACCGGAAGCTTTGCTCCACATGGGATATTTGTTACTGTCATCATTGTCATACGACGGTCTTTTTCATTCTCGATAGTACGTGTTGCCATGATTCCCGGTACACCACATCCTGATCCTATAAGGAATGGGATGAAGGACTTTCCCGAGAGACCAAATCTACGGAAGATTCTGTCCATGATGAAGGCTACTCGTGCCATGTATCCGCAGTCCTCAAGGATTGAGAGGAATAAGAATACGATAGCCATCTGTGGTGCAAATCCGATAGGTGCACCAAGACCTCCGATGATACCTTCAACTACAAGTGATACAAGCCAATCAGAGCAGCCTGCATGTTCCATAAATGTCTGTACTGCCGGCTGAATCCACTCGCCAAAGAGTGTGTCGTTTGTCCAGTCTGTTACTATTCCACCGAGTGATGATACTGCCACGTAATATACGCCCCACATAATGAGTGCGAAAATAGGCAGTGCCAAAAATCTGTTTGTAACAATCTTATCAATTTTGTCTGATACTGTCTCTTTTCCGGCGCGTGCCTTCTTTACACATGAGCCGATGATTGAAGATATGTACTGATATCTCTCGTTTGTGATGATACTCTCTGTGTCATCATCGTATTTGTCCTCGAGAGCTTTAATCTCTGCGTCTACGTTTGGAGCACTCTTTAATACCTCAGAAATCTTTGAGTCACGCTCTAAAAGCTTGATTGCAAAGAATCTCTTCTGGTTCTCTGCTACTGCAAGACCAAGCTTATCCTCGATGCCTGCGATTGTACTCTCCACATCATCTGCGAAGTGATGTACCCTCTGAACTGATTTACCTGACTTTGCAATCTGGATTGCCTTCTCTGCAGTCTCCTTGATTCCTGTCTTCTTTAAAGCTGAAATCTCAACAACCTCACAGCCGAGCTTTTCGCCGAGTGCCTTGATATTGATTTTGTCTCCGTTTTTCCTTACGATATCCATCATATTGATAGCCATAAGTACCGGAATGCCAAGCTCTATAATCTGTGTTGTCAGATACAGATTACGCTCGATATTGGTTCCGTCCACGATATTGATAATCGCATCCGGCTGCTCTCCGATTAAGTAATTTCTTGCAACAACCTCCTCGAGAGTATATGGAGAAAGTGAGTAAATACCCGGTAAATCCACCAGATCTACATCCTTGTGACCGATAAGTTTTCCCTCTTTTTTCTCAACTGTAACACCAGGCCAGTTACCAACATACTGATTGGCACCTGTTAAGGCATTGAACAGTGTTGTTTTTCCGCAGTTCGGGTTTCCTGCGAGAGCAATTTTTACTGCCATGTTTTAATCTCCTTATTTTTGTTTGCTCATTCTGCCTATAGTTTGCATTTACTAACCTATAGGCAAAAAAATTTACTCTACTTCTATCATAGAGGCATCGTCCTTACGAAGTGATAGCTCATAGCCTCTCACTGTCACCTCTACCGGATCGCCAAGCGGTGCCACCTTGCGGATAAATATCTCAACACCCTTAGTAATTCCCATATCCATGATACGCCTCTTGACTGCACCCTGGCCTGTGAGCTTGACAACCTTGACTGTCTCGCCTACTTTGGCTTGCTTTAATGTCTTCATGCTGACTACTCCTTTTTTATTTTTATTGTTGTTTAAAAAATTTATATAAACGTTTGCATAATATCATATACAAAATCGTTTAAATCTTAAATGATTACAGCTTATACAGCAC
>ERZ1034882.797-NODE-797-length-13321-cov-7.764360_pt1 | contig 13321 bp, 9 predicted proteins | sample MGYA00520606_ERZ1034882 | MGnify/ENA primary metagenome ERZ1034882 (study PRJEB33766, sample SAMN09781726) | gut metagenome | biome: gut microbiome | host: Homo sapiens | place: Madagascar | study: EMG produced TPA metagenomics assembly of the PRJNA485056 data set...
ATCGATAATAGGTGAGACTATGAAAAAAACAAAGGTAGTAGAAATAATAAAAGAGGATATAGAACTAGACAAGCTTACTAATTTTATTAATAATGGAGTAGATGCTTTTTATATAACGTATGAATGTGCTAGTAAATCTTTTTTAGATAGTATTAAAGAAAAGATAGACAAATTGAATAAGACTTTAAAGAAGAATGTTGCACTTATTTTAGAGACAAAAGGGCCTAGAATTTTTACAGGAAAGTTTCAAAAAGGAAGTGCTTTATTTAATAGTGGTGATAAGATTCGTATTTATATGGATGATAGTGTAGGTGATTCAACAAAATTAAGTGTTTCATATCCAGGTGTTATCAATGATGTTAGAACTAATACCATTATGAAAGTAGGATCATCATTGGTTGAATTTAAAGTTATAGAAAAATATGATGATAATATATTATGTGAAGTTGTAAATGGTGGTGTTATAACAGATAATTCATATATAGCTTTAATTGACGCTACTATGGATACGCCATATTTAGGTGAGGATGACATCGCCTTAATAACACACGCTAGTAAAATAGGTATTGATTATATATCATTGTCTTTAGTACATAGTTCAGAAGATGTTTTATTAGTAAATGATTTACTTATATCACTTCGAAATGATACGATGGGAATTTTAGTTAAGGCAGATAATGAAAAAACTATCGATGATATTGATCAAATTATGAAGGTTTGTGATGGTATTGTTGCTTCAAATAAAGATTTAGAAGCAGAAATTAGAATGGAGAGAATTCCTGCAATTCAAAAATCAATTATTCATAAATGTCATATGCAAGGGAAAATAAGTTTAATATATCTTGATTTAAATGAAAGTAGGCAAGTAAAACCTAATCAAGCTGAATTAAATGGTATTATCAGTGTTATTTTAGAAAGTCCAGATTCTGTTTTTATTGATACAGCACAATTCCAAGATAATGATGTGAATGTTGTAGGAACTCTTAATATGATTATTGAATCAGCAGAAAGTGATATTAATTATTATGAATTACTTGATAAATCAATGCGTACAGAATCACAAGATACAACAGGTTGGATAGCTTATAGTGTAACAGAATGTGCTATGAGACTTAGAGTTAAGACAATTGTTGCTCCAACTGTTAGTGGATATACAGCAAAGAAGATTAGTCGTTTTAGACCTAACTGTCCAATTATAGCTTTAACACCAAGTTATAGTGTAGCTAAAAGTTTATCACTTTATTATGGTGTTTACGTATATGTAGAAGATGGTATAAAATCATTTGATTCAATGATGGATATTTCTCACGAACTTGTTAAAAATTTATGTATAGCACATACTAGTGATAAATTTATTATTACAGGTGGATATCCATTTAAAAATGTAAAACATACAAATTTTATGAAAATAGAAGAAGTTTAAAATAGAGAATATAGGGGTGATATTGTGCTAGGAGAACAATTTAAAATAGATTATAAGAGTGCTGTAGCTAATGGTGCTAATGTAATAAAAGGTAATAAATATCGTTTTACTATTTTAACAGAAAGATTAATTAGACTCGAATATAGTGAAGATGGTATTTTTGAAGATAGACCAACAGAACTTATATGGCATCGTGATACAAAACCAGTAGCATTCACTAAAAAAGAGGATGCTCGTTATTTAGAAATTACTACTAAGTATTTTCGTCTTACTTATATAAAAGAAAAACCATTTAAAGGAACTACGTTAAATGCAACTGCTAATTTAAAAATAGAGCTTTTAAACACTGATCGTGTATGGTTTTATGGAAATAAAGAAGCAACCGAAGCAAGAAACTATGGAGCACCAGGTTTCTCTTTAGATGATACAACTAAACTAAAAATGCGTATGGGACTTTATTCTCCTTTTGGATATGCTTATATAGATGACTCAGAAGGGTTAATTGCTAGTGAAGATGGAACATTTATTAATAGAGACGTAGCTGGTTTGGATTTATATGTTTTTATGTATTTGAAAGATTTCGCACAATGCTTGCAAGATTATTATACTGTTACAGGATATCCAGCATTAATTCCTAGATATGCACTTGGAAACTGGTGGAGTCGTAACATTCCATATAATGATGAAACACTAAAAAATTTATTAGATACATTCGAGCAAAAAAAAGTTCCACTTTCAGTTGTACTTTTAGATAAAGATTGGCATAAACGAGTTATTGATGACAAAACTTATGATTCGGGATTTACATGGAATGATTCACTTTTCGATTCACCTAAAGCCATGATTGATTATATGCATGCTAAAGGTATACGATTGGGTCTTAATGTTAATCCTAAAGAAGGTTTTTATCCATATGAACAAAATTATGACGATTTGAAAAAATATATAAGTGAAGAAAATAATCATTTACCATTTAATGCTTTAGATAGTAAATCATTAGATATGTATTTAAAACTATTAATTCATCCGCTTGATAAATATGGCGTTGATTTTTACTGGATTGATTGGACAGATAAAAAAGATAGCAATGAATTATTCTTATTAAATCATTATCACTTTTATGATATGAAAAAGGATTATCAAAGAAGATCTATGATTCTTACTAGAAATCAAGGAATAGCTGCTCATAGATATCCTGTATTATATTCAGGAAAAACAATCGTAAGTTGGGATACCCTTAAGCTTATACCAATTCATAATAGTAGCGCTACTAATATTGGCGTTAGTTATTGGAGTCATGATATTGGTGGATATTATAAAGGAAAAGAAGATAATGAATTATATACAAGATATGTTCAATTAGGTGTTTTTTCACCAATTTTAAAATTTGGTAGTGATAAGGGAAAATATTACAAAAGAGAACCATGGAAATGGAGTGTTAAAACATATAATATTGTTAAAGACTATTTAAATTTAAGACATAGACTTATACCATATTTATATACAGAAGCGTATAAGTATCATAAATATGGAATGCCTTTAATTATGCCAATTTATTATAAATATTCAGAAATGTATGATGATGTTAATTTTAGAAATGAATATTATTTTGGAACAGAGTTATTTGTAAGTCCAATTGTAAAGAAAAAAGACTATGTCATGAATCGTGTTGTTCATAAATTCTTTTTGCCAGATGGTACATGGTATGATTTTGTAACTGGGAAAAAATTTCCTGGAGGTAAAACACATATTTCATTCTTTAAAGATGAAGATTATCCTGTTTTTGCAAAAGCAGGTTCAATTATTCCTTTTGGAGATAATGCACAAATTAATGATACAACGCCTCCTAAAAATATGGAAATTCAAATATTCCCAGGGCGTAGCAACACTTATACACTATATGAAGATGATGGTGTAAGTGAGTTATATAATAGAGGATTTTACTTGATTACAACTATTGATTATAATTATATGCCAAGTAATTATACCGTTATTGTAAGAGCAACAGATGGAAAAAGTGGCATTGTTCCAGAAACAAGAAATTATAAATTTGTCTTTAGAAATACTAAGCGTGCTAGTGATGTAATTGTTTATTTTAATGATGCAAAAATAGAATCATATAATTATACACAGGGAACAAATTTTGTTGTTGAAGTAAAAAATGTTAGTACAATTGGTCAACTTACGCTTAACTGTAAAGGAAAAGATATAGAAATAGATGCTGTTAGAATTATAAATGAAGATATCGAGTCAATCATTTCAGATTTACAAATTGAAACAGAAATGAAAGAAAAAATAGATGCAGTATTTAGTAGCGATTTATCAATAAAGAAAAAACGTATTGAAATTAGAAAACTTGGATCAAAAGGATTAGAACATAAATTTGTTAAACTATTCTTAAAATTATTAGATTATATTAATCAAGTATCATAGAAATTTATTATAAAAAGCTTGAATCATATAGATTTTTATAATATACTAGTATTGATTTAAAAAACAGTGAAAAAGAGTAGTAGTATGTTTATTGTTTGAAGAGAAAAAGTGGTTGGTGAGAACTTTTAACAAGAATGTATGAACTTACTTTGGAGTTTCCTTTTAGGACGTAGTACTGCGTTAAAGTATGAGAGCATAAGTATTATGAAGTAAGGTGGTACCGCGGGTTATACTCGTCCTTACACATAATGCTTTTTTGTGTTTTGAAGGAGGTTATATGAAAGAAATATTTTTTTATCTATTAACTTTTGTAATAATTTTTTTATTCTATTTGTTTTTTGTTATTTTAAGAAAAAAGAAGTTAGAAAAGTTTAGAGATAATATGTATGTTGAGTATTTAGCTAAAGTTTATAAGATAGATGTAGAGAGAATAAATATTCGTTCTTTAGCGCTTATGATATCACTTATTAATTCATTTATAGTAGCAACAACTGTTTTTATATTAGGTTTTATTGAAAATATGATTTTGAAGTTTCTATGTGCATTTGTTGTATTAATACCACTTCAATTACTTATGTATCATATTGTTGGTAAAATATTTAGTAAAAGATTTAAGGAGGAAAAATAATGTATAATTTTAAAGAAATAGAGAAAAAATGGCAAAATAAATGGGAGAAAGAAAAGACTTTTGAAGTAACAGAAGATAAAGATAAGAAAAAGTTTTATATGCTTGTTGAGTTTCCTTATCCATCAGGAGCAGGATTACACGTTGGACACGCAAGATGTTATACAGCAAGTGATGTACAAGCAAGATATAGAAGAAGTAAAGGCTTAAATGTATTATTTCCATTTGGATTTGATTCATTTGGTAATCCAGCAGAACAATATGCGATAAAAAATCATGAACATCCATCTATAATGACAAATAAATGTATTGACATATTTAGAAATCAAGCAAAAAGTCTTGGACTTTCTGTAGACTGGTCAAGAGAAATAAGCACTTGTGAACCAGAATATTATAAGTGGACACAGTGGCAATTTATTAAATTTTTTAATGCAGGACTTGCATATAAGGATGAAAAAGAAATAAACTGGTGTCCTAAATGTAAAATGGGGCTTTCTAATGAAGATTCACAAGGTGGAAAATGTGTTAGATGTGATACACCTGTTGAGAAAAAATTAAAAAATCAATGGATGCTTAAAATGAAAGATTATTCTGAGAAGTTAATTGATGGTCTTAAGGATACAGAAATACTTGATAAAGTAAAAACAGCGCAAATTAATTGGATAGGTAAATCAATAGGTGCCCATGTTGATTTTAATATAAAAGGAATAAATGAAAAAATAACAGTATTTACAACAAGATGTGATACATTATTTGGAGCAACATTTATGGTAATTTCACCAGAACATCCAGTACTTTCAAAATATGCGGATAAAATAAATAACATTTCAGAAGTAAAAGAATATCAAAAAGAAGCAAAAAGTAAATCAGATATAGAAAGAACTGATATGACTAAAGAAAAAACTGGTGTAAAAATTGATGGATTATCTGCAATTAATCCAATTAATAATAAAGAAATACCAATATATATTAGTGATTATGTTCTTATGGGTTACGGAACCGGTGCAATTATGGCAGTACCAGCACATGATACTAGAGATTATGAATTTGCTAAAAAGTTTGGTATTGAAATTACTCAAGTATTAGAGGAAGTAACGGGTGAAATTCATGAAAATGAAACTCATAAAGATAGCATTGTTGCCGTTGTATATGATGAAAAAAATGATAAATATTTAACAATAAATTGGAAAGATTTAGGTGGAAGATTATTCGTTGGTGGCACAAGAAAAAATAATGAAAGTGCATTAGATTGTGCAATTAGAGAAATAAGAGAAGAAACAGGTTATGATGATTTAGAATTTATAAAAGAAACATTTAAAATTAATCATCATTATTATGCATTTAATAAAGACAAATATTTTGAAATAGAAAGTACAGGTTTATTCTTTAAATTAAATTCAGAACATAGACAACAACAAGAATTAGACGATGATGAAGTATTTGATATTGAATGGGTAACAAAAGATACTATCTTAGATGAAGTAAAAGATGAGTTGCATATTAAAACATTTGATTATTGTATAAATGAAACTGCAATGACTGGTGATGGAATACATATTAATTCTGGCTTCCTTGATGGTTTTAATAAAGAGGATGCATTAACTAAAATGTATGAATACTTAGAAGAAAATAAAATAGGATCTAAATTTACAAATTATAAACTTCAAGACTGGATATTTAGTAGACAAAGATTCTGGGGTGAACCAATTCCTATGGTACACTGTGAAAATTGTGGTTGGGTACCAGTAGATGAAAAAGATTTACCAGTAGTTTTACCAAATGTTGCAAGTTATGAACCAACAAAAGATGGTGAAAGTCCATTATCCCTTCTTGATGATTTTGTAAATACTACTTGTCCAAAATGCGGTGGACCTGCTAAAAGAGAAACAGATACAATGCCAAACTGGGCAGGATCTTGTTGGTATTTCTTAAGATATATGGATGCACATAATGATAAAGAATTTGCTTCAATGGATAAAATGAAATACTGGGGACAAGTTGATTTATATGATGGAGGTATGGAACACGCAACAAGACATTTACTTTATGCAAGATTTTGGAATATATTCCTTCATGAACAAGGATTACTACCTTATAGTGAACCATTTTATAAGAGAATTGCGCATGGTATGATACTTGCACATGATGGAAGTAAAATGAGTAAATCAAAGGGTAATACAGTAGATCCTACTGAAATGATGAATAAATATGGTGCGGATGCATTAAGACTTTACGAAATGTTTATTGGTGATTATTCAAAAGATGCTGCTTGGAATGAAGATTCACTTAATGGATGTGCTAAATTCCTAGATAGAGTATATAATTTGGGTGAGACAATAACAGACGAAGATATTATTTCTAAAGAAAATGAGAAGATTATAAATAAAGGTATTAAAAAAGTTTCAGAAGATATTGAAAACCTTAAATATAATACAGCAGTTAGTACACTTATGACTATGTTAAATGAGTTTAATGCAAATAAAAAGATTACTAAAAAAGAATATAGAATTTTCTTACAATTATTAAACCCATTTGCGCCTCATATGACAGAAGAGTTAAATGAAAAATATGATTTAGGAGAAGAATTATCTAAATCATTATTAGAAGATTATGATGAAAGTAAAATTGTTGATGAAACATTTACAATAGTTGTACAAGTTAATGGTAAAGTAAGAGGAAAAATAGAAGTAAATAAGGATACTGATAAAGAAGAAATGGAACGTCTTGCTTTTGAAGTTGAAAATGTAAAAAATTATACAGAAGGACATGAAGTTGTAAAAGTTATAACTGTTCCTAAAAAATTAGTTAATATTGTTGTTAAATAAAAATTTACAAATTTTAGCGATAATCTAAATACACCACCACTTCCACTTGACAAGTGGGGGGGGGGGTGTATGTTAAAATCCTATTGGATAGGAGGTTATGTTTCATGGTAGTACTTTCAATAATTTGAAGTAGTACTACTTAGTGTCATATTTGGTATAATAGCAGGATTTTTATAGCTATTATGGTATTTATTTTTTAATAATATAATTTATTGAGGAGAAAAAAATGGAAAATAAAAAAAATAAATCTTTAGTTGTAATGATAGTAGTTCTATCAATTGTTATAGTAGGGTTATGTATTTTTATCGCATATGATAAAGGAATAATATTTAATAAAAAAAGCAGTGATAATGTTAGTGATAATACGGAAAATAAAGATATTGATAATAAAAAAGATAGTGAAGTTAAAGTTGATGATGAAAGTGATGGTATAAATAATACTGATAATACTAACAATACTGTTAAAGAATTAGATATTAATAGCAGTTTAGTTAAACAATTATATAAAAAAGTATCACCTTATGTAGATTCAGATTATAGTTTATGGTTATATGATTATAAAGATTTTTATAGTGATAAGGCAACAGAAGAAGAAAAAATGAAAGTTGTTGGAATGAATCTAACACAAAATGTATATACAGATAATAGTGGCGCTCCAGCGAAATTAGATGATTTTACTATATTAATAACAGGTAAAAATGGTGAAGCATATACAAGAGAATATGTAGACTCTATATATAAAGATATTTTTGGGTCATCATCAGTATTAAATAAAGATGTGCGTATTTTTCTTAATTCTAATATGCTTGTCTATATTTCATCACTTGATAAATATTATAAATATGGAACAGAAGGAACAGGTGGATACAATAGTTATAGAAATCCAAAATTAATAAAGGCTGTTCAAAATGGTAGTGAGTTAAAAATATATGAAAGTGTAGAAATTTATGATGATCCAATAAATGATACAGTTAAGACATCTGACTGTGAATTTGTTTATACTTTTAAAATTGATTCACAAAATAAGTATATCTTTTATAGTAGAGTTGAAAATAAGTAAAAGTGTTCAAAATGAGCACTTTTTTGCTTTATTTTGTATATTTTTTCAATTTTTATTAAGAATAATGGGTAATATTTGTTACATTTTCTTTTTTTTGATATAATGAGATAGGTGATAGTATGAGACTTAAACATGTAAAGGGTGCTAGTGAAGTATTAGATAATTCATCCTATGTTATAAAAGAACCTCAAAATTTTAGAGGTAAATTTAATGAACTATTTGGTAATAATAATCCTATTTATATTGAAATTGGAATGGGTAAAGGAAAGTTTATAATAGAAAATGCTAAAAAGTTTCCAAATATTAATTTTATTGGCATTGAAAAATATGACAGTGTTATGGTAAGAGCAGTACAAAAACTTGATGATATTTATTTATCTAATCTGCGATTTATTCGCTATGATGCTTCTAAAATTGAGGAATTATTTTCTAATGAAATAGATGTAATATATTTAAACTTTTCTGATCCTTGGCCTAAGGCTAGACATGAAGATAGACGTCTTACTAGTGAAAGATTTTTAAAACATTATGATAATATATTTAAAGGTGAAAAAAAGATTATTCAGAAAACTGATAATAGAAGTCTTTTTGAGTTCTCACTTAGATCAATGGTTGATCATGGCTATAAAATAAAAGAAATCAGTTTGAATTTGCACGAAGATAATCCGACTGATAATATAGAAACTGAATATGAAGAAAAATTTATAGCAAAAGGCTTTATTATATATAGGGTAGAAGTATACAGAGATTGACACAATATTTTGAAAAAGCTTTTCTTACTATGAAAAATTTGATATAATTTAGATAGAGTGATGGTAATGAAGAAAATAAGTATTATTTTATTAATAATGATTTTTGTGACAACAGGATGTACGGCGGTTAGAATTAATACTAATAGTATTGATAACATTGTATCGGTTGTCTTATCTAAAAAAAATACCTTATATAATAGAATTGGAAAAGGATATAAGTATTATATTCCAAGAGGAGTATCTTATATTGATACCAATGAACTTAATGATAAGTTATATTCAGAAGGTAATTATTATTATTTATATATAGATGCAGTTGGATATTTCTACAAAAACAAAATTGATTATAAAGAAAAAAATGATGCATACTATTCTAAGAAAATTGATGGCGATAAAGAAGGGTATTTGGAAATTAATCAAGTTGGAAACAAATATTTGATAAATTTCGTATATAATTATGCTAGAATAGAAGCAAAGGTAGAAAAAGAAGATATTAATAAAGTTGTTTTAAATGCATCTTATATTTTATCTACTGTTAAATTTAATGATAATATAATAGAACTTATGCTAAATGAAGAATACTTTACTAATAAGGAAGAACAATATAAAGAATTTAGTAAAGATAATAATTCAAATAGTGAAGAAACTGAAGAAAAACATTTCTTAGAGTATAATGATGATGAAGATAGTACTTCAAGTGAAGAGCAAGGATAGTAGAGGTGAAACTATGGGATTTTTTGATAAAGTTAAAAATTTATTTACAGAGGAAGTAGAAGAGGTTGAGGAAGTAGCACCAAAAAGTGTAAAAAGGGAAACTAGAAGTGTTGATACGCCAGTATTTAGAAGAGATACTCAAGTAAAAAGAGAGACACCTGTATTTCGTGATGAAGAAATAGAAAAGCCAAAAGTAGAGGAACCAAAAGAGAAGTTTGTTTTCCCTGTTTATTTCGATGATAAAGATTTTGATGATTTAGAAAAACCAAAGCCAAAGGAAAAAGTTGAAGAAAAACCAAAACCTAAAGTTGAACCATATAAGGGGGCTAAGGCAAGTATTACACCAGAGCCAAAGAAAGTATTTAAACCATCTCCAATTATTTCACCGGTTTATGGTGTACTTGATAAGAATTATAGAAAAGATGATATTACAACAAAACAAGATTCTGTAAGACATACATCATCTTATAAAAAAGAACATTTAACAATTGATGATATCAGAAATAAAGCATATGGAACGCTAGAAGATGACCTAGAAGGTTCTCTAACTAGAGAAATAGAAGTAGAACCTAAGTTAGAAGATAATAAAGATGCGCTTGATATGTTTAATGATCTTGATTTTGATTCTATGTCTCAATCTAAAGATTCTTTTGAATCATTAGAAAAAAAAGTATTATTAGATTCTAATTATGATGATGATACATCATCTTTAACAAAGCAATTAGAAGAACAAAGAAAAAAATTAGATGAAATAAATCATTATATGGATGAAAATGAAATATCTCTAAAGGATGAACATAGAGAGCACACAGTGATAGATTCTAAAGTTGAGGATATCGATTTAAAAGATGATGATATAGTAGATTCTGAAAAGATAAAAAAAGATGAATCTCTTGATAAAAAGGATGTTAGTAGTGCACCTTTAGAAGATAAGAAAGATAATGATACTAATTTAAATGATAGTGAGCTTTTTGATTTAATTGATTCTATGTATGAGAAGAGGGATGATGAATAATGGAATGTACGACATCTGTTTTTCCAGTCATATTATATACACTTGGGATTATACTATTAGTAGTGCTAATTATTTTATGTCTTAAAGCAATTGGTACTTTAAATAAAGTAAATAGAACTATGGATGATTTTAATCAAAAATCACATAAATTAGATAATTTATTTACTGTTATTGATAATACTACTGATGTTGTTGCAAGTATAAGTGATAAGGCTGTTGGTTTAATTGTAAATGGCATTGCTGGTTTATTTAGTAAAATAGGAAAGAAAAAAGGAGATAATGAAAATGAAGAATAATAAGAAAAAAGGTTTAGGAAAATTATTTGCAGGTCTTGCTATTGGAGCAGGATTAGGAGTTCTATTTGCACCTAAAAAAGGAAGTGAAACTAGAACGGAATTAAAACAAAAAATGGATGAACTTTTATCTAAGGCAAAAGAAATAGATGCTAATGAAGTAAAAGAAAATATCGAAGTTAAAATTGAAGAGATTAAAGCTGAATTAAAAGATTTAGATAAAGAAAAAGCTTTAAAAATTGCTAAAAAGCAAGCTAAAAACATTCAAGAAAAAGCTGAAGATTTAGTAAGCTATGCAGTTGAAAAAGGAACACCAGTTTTAGAAAAGACAGCTGAAGCTGTTCGTGAAAAAGCAATTGCTGTAACTAAAGAAGTTTTAAATAAATTAGAACGTGAAGAAACAAAATAGTTTCTTCTTTTTTTTATATTTGGTATAATGATAATGGTGTTAATATGATAGACAAAGAAAAAATAAAAAATATGAGGGCATTTGATTTATTATTTGAAATATCATGGTATGATCAAGAAAAGAGAATGCAATATTATAGTAATAAGGAAGTGTCTGATAAAATTCAAGAATATTTTAGTGAGGCTTCTAAAGATTATTGGCATTATTTTAGAAAATTAGTTGAAATGATTGATATTGATGAAATATTTATTGTATTTAAAACAAGTACAATAATTAATTTTATGACTAATAATGCTGCTTATGGCTATATTTTTTTTGGAGCATTAATTGAACACGATAAGCATAAGACATTAAATGTTTTACTTAATAATGATGAATTATTTAAATATTTAGTAAAATACATGTATTATTTAGCATCATTAATGCCAGGGCTTACAGTAATTGAAGTAAAAAATATATTAAAAAAGATTAATCAAATGCATTTACAAGATGAAAATTATGCATATGAGATAATATCGACATTATCAAGTGAAGAACAAAATGAATTAATTGGTGACATAGAAGATATTGATACTTTAGTAAAAATTATAAAAAGGACAAATGTTGATGTAAAGAAGAATTTTTTTCTAAATGATAAAAGAGCAACTTATATGTATAAATATTTTGATGTTGTGAAGTTGTCTCAAGGAGGAATTAAATTTAACAATGATATTTTGAGTGATAATGGTTTTTTTGAAAAAATTAAAGATTTTGATATCAATACGATGAGATCAAAAATAAATATTATAGAAAATGTAAATTCAAGTGATCAATTGCGTCAAAAGTTATTTAAATATTATGATGATATTATAGCTGGTTATGATAAAGAATTAGATGTTTTAGATGTTGTTAAACCTTATTTTGAAACATTTGGACAGCAGGCCAAAGAATTATCTTCTAGAATGCTAAGTCAAGTAGTAGTTGATCGTTTATTTGAAGATAATATGAATAATGTTCATTTAAATATTAAGGAAATGCTTAGATATAATAATCTGATTGATGATAAGGTATTAGATCAGGAAAAGATAAATTTCTATAATCTTATTTTAAATATTGAATCGTTATCAAATGATGAAAAGATAGATATTTATAATAAGTATAAGAATAAAAATATTCAAACTAGCTTTTATATAGAACTTAGAGCATTAAAAGATATATCATATAATGAAATAAATTCTACTTTATTTAAACCAGATAAAGCAGAGGATAGTTTAGTAACTTCTGTACGTGATAATTATGGTATTCGTGTTTATGATTTAGTTAATAGTAAGTATACAATGTTAGTTAGGTGTATCAAGAATCCATTTTCTAAAATGACTAGACATGAAAGGGATTGCTATAGTCTTATTTCAAATGAAAATACAACTGTTTATGATGAAGAATCCTATATTTATGGATATGATTATGTAGATATATCAAAAATTTTACATATAAATGAAAATGATTCATTTTCTACTGATAATTATAACAAAAATAATATAACAACACGTATGGTTAATAGAATTATGAACCCAGAAGAAATAATAAATAACTCCTCTGAATTTACTAATTATAATGAAATTCAAATTGAAAATAAAAAATTAGCATGCTATGAGGCTTTGAGCCCTAGTTATATCATAAGTTATGATAAGATTACAAAAAATGTATTAGATGAAAGTAGACGTTTAAATATTCCAATTTGTATTATAAAGAAAAAAGAATAGAATGTCAAATGTTTTAGAAAATTAAGTGAG
>ERZ1034882.799-NODE-799-length-13314-cov-6.942907_pt1 | contig 13314 bp, 33 predicted proteins | sample MGYA00520606_ERZ1034882 | MGnify/ENA primary metagenome ERZ1034882 (study PRJEB33766, sample SAMN09781726) | gut metagenome | biome: gut microbiome | host: Homo sapiens | place: Madagascar | study: EMG produced TPA metagenomics assembly of the PRJNA485056 data set...
GGAGGATGACATGATTTCCGGCCTTGCAGAGCCTGCGCGGGAACCCTGCACCGTGGAGCTCCGCTTTGACGGGATGATTACCACGGCCACGCTGAAACGGGGCGGGCGGGACGTAAAGACCGCAGAAGCCCGGTGCAATCCGAAGGATACCTATAGCAGAGCGGAGGGTGCAAGGGTCGCCGTTGAGCGGCTTTTTGAGAAGAAGCGCAAGGAGGGCAAGCCAAAGGAGAGCAAGCGTGAACAGGGCAAGCCCAAGGTTGGAGACAAGTTTGTGGTTGTACAGAAAAGCTATCCCCCGTATCATAGCTTTGCAATAGGGGATATTGTTACGCTGGAAGCAATAAGCGCTATTGGTAATCTCTATTGTCTCGGGGAGAAATTCCAATTCGTGTATGACCGGGATTTGAAGCCTTACAAGGAGAACGCCAAATGACACCCAACGAAACAACCCAGCTTCGCACCATGGCGGAGATGAACCGCCGGTTGCGCCGGGAAAATGAGCATTTGCGGGAATCCCTTTTGATGGAATCGAAGGAACGCAAGGCGTTTGACGATGAGAACGTGGAGCTTTTCGACGTAGTTCACAAAAACCACGACAGGAGGTGAACGATATGGCAAGCAGGAATAAACCCGTGGATGCCCGGTGGGAGCCGGTGCCGGAGAACCGGAAGCCGTTCAATATCAGGGAATGCGTTTTCCGCGTTTGCCCCTATGCGGGGCTGAATCTGATGCTTTTCTGGTGGCAGCAGACCGATTTGCTGGCAGACAAGGCAGCAGTTCCCGCAATGTGGGTGTGCGCTATCCTGATGGGTGCCGGTATCGGACGGTGCATCAGAGGACGATAAAGGATACACATCTTAAAAACAGGAGGATTTCTAATGTACGATCCAAAATCAATTTTGCAGATGGCAAGGGGCGCGTTTCAGGAGCGCGTGGATTTGGAGATGGCGAAAGTCATTGATAATATCCTTGACCCCAACACCAAACCGACGCAGAAACGAAAGCTGACGCTCACAATCGAGTTTACACCGGACGATGATCGGCAGAACATCGGTGTCAGCGTTGCGGTAAAATCAGCACTTGCGCCTACTACGCCCGCGAGAACAACCCTTTGGGTTGCTGGGGATGATAGCACTGGAGAGTGTCAGGTTGTCGAAATGGTGCCCCAGGTTCCGGGGCAGATGTCCATGGACGGAGAAGAGCAGGAAGCCCCCGCGTCTCTGAAAATAATCAAAATGGCCTGATAGGAGGAAAAACAATGTTGAAAGAAGCAATCGAAAAAATTCAGGAACTATGTGCGCCGCACCTGTTCACGTCCGGAAACCACGATTTTATTGCGGACGCAGAGGGCGGCTATACCGAGGTGAAGCCTGATCTGGAAATTGTAGATAATATCCAGCTTTCCAGCCTCGACGCCATGGTGGCGTTTGTAAAAACGGAGGCGGTACAGAGGTACAGCACCGTTTATATCACGATTCCCGATCACAAAACGGTAAAGTGCTTCACCCACCCATCTGCGGAACTGCGTAACAACCGCGAGTACCCGTATACCGCCAATGCGACCGATGTTCCCGGCTGGAATGAGAAGGTATCCTTGCCGTTTGAAGAGGCCTTGATCGCTCTGCGCACGAGATTCCAGCCCACGGCGGATACGGAGTATGCCTTGAAACTGCTATCCGATATCACCACTGGGAGCAAAGTCACGTACAACGACAATGGCATTGCTACCAGCGTTGTCACCAAGAAGGGCATCGACCTTCAATCCAATGCGTCCATCCGACCCATTATCAAGCTACGGCCTTACCGCACGTTCCAAGAGGTTGAACAGCCGGAATCTCAATTTCTCATTCGTATCAACGAAAGAAACATTTCTTTCATTGAAGCCGACGGTGGCATGTGGAAGCTTTCCGCCCGGAAGACGGTAAAGAAATACTTGGAAAAGGCGCTGGAATCCGAAATTCAGAGCGGGCACGTCGTGGTTGTTCTTTAATAGAAAAAGCCGCCCCCGATGCTACAGCACCGGGGACGGCGATACAGAGACATTCATCATCTACCCGTCTACAGTATACCAAATGGAGAAAGGAAAGTCAATGGACGTTTTTGATAGCATGGAGCCGTGGCGGCAGGCTGAACAGTTGGCGGCGGACGCCGACTTTCGGGAAGCGGTACTCCCGAAGTGTGCCAGGTGCGGACATCCCATCACAGACAGCAAACTGGTGTATATCCCGGCACATGATGAGTTCTACTGCCTGGATTGCATCGATTCCATGACGGAGTTCAACGAGGAAGCAGAGGTGGAGGAATGATACGGAAAATTCCAACCGCGGCCATGAGCAAAGAGGAATGGACAGCGCTACGCTCTACCACCATTGGTGGTTCGGATGCCGCCGCCATTCTGGGTCTGAATCCCTATAAGTCACCGTATGCCCTGTGGGCGGAGAAAACCGGGAAGGTCATCCCGGAGGATATTTCCCAGAAAGAGGCGGTACGCCTTGGCACGGACTTGGAGGAATACGTAGCAAAGCGGTTCACCGAAGCTACCGGGAAAAAGGTGCGCCGGGAGAACTACACCGTATTCCGGGACGATATGCCCTACGCCCACGCCAACTACGACCGGCTGGTCATTGGGGAACGGGCAGGGTTAGAGATCAAGACCACGAATGCGCTCCACTTGAGCAAATTCAAGAACGGTGAGTTCCCGGCTACTTACTACGCGCAATGCTGCCATTACCTTCTTGTGTCCGGCCTTGATCGCTGGTATCTGGCGGTTCTGGTTCTGGGCATTGACTTCAAGGTGTTCGTCATCGAGCGGGACGAAGCAGAGCTGGAAGCCCTGAAAGAGGCGGAGGAAAGCTTCTGGGAGAACGTACAGAGCGAAACGCCCCCGGCCATTGACGGCATGGATTCCACCATTGACGCTCTGAACGCAGAGTTCCCGACCAGCGATCCGGACACCGAAATGGACCTGACCGGTTGCGCCGTTGATTTGGTGATCATGGACGAATGCCGCCAGCAGATCAAGGCGCTGGAAGAAAAGAAAGCCGCCGCTCAGGCGCGTATCATGGAGACCATGGGAACCGCCGAGCGGGGCGGATACGGGAGCTACAGCGTCACATGGAAGACGCAGAAACGCTCCACAAGCAGAACTTTCCGGTTCAGAAAGGATGAACAATAATGGGAAAAACAAATATGGTAGAAATCGACACTTCCGCCGCAAGAGAAGCCGTGTATGATTCCGGAAAGACGTTGGCAGTTCTCTCCGAGGAAATCGGGCGCTGCCCCAGCTATCTCAGCTATGCAGTCAATAAAGGGCGGATTCCGGAATATGCGTTCCGCAGGCTGTGTGTGCTACTCGGCGTATCGGAAGGTGACCTGCTGAAAAAGCGGGCAGTTACCCCCCCTCAAAAAGCGGAGGCGGAAGCCGTTTCGGGCTGTGGAACCATCGGATACTCCGTAAAACTGGACGTCTGCCCCAAAAAGGTACGGTTCGCGGTCCTTTTCAACGGGGAAGAAATCATTCACGCATGGAGCAGCATCCGCGGGGCGCGGGAGCTTGACCTCATGCAGTCCATCAGCTACGCGGCGCACATGTGCTACAAGCAGAAAGAAATGAAAGTTATCGAGGAGGAAGAATAAAAAATGGCAAACATGATTCAGAACGCCGCCGCTTCCACACAGGCGGTAGCAAAAAGCAAGAAACCCAGCAGCATTCAGGATTACATTGAGGTGATGAAGCCCGCCATTCAGGCGGCGCTTCCCAGCGTGATGACCCCGGAGCGGTTCAGCCGCATTACCCTGTCGGCACTGAGCGCCAACCCGAAGCTCAAGGAATGCACCCCCCAGTCTTTCCTTGGCGCTATGATGACCGCCGCACAGTTGGGCTTGGAGCCGAATACCCCTCTTGGGCAGGCTTACCTGATTCCCTTCCGCAATCACGGCCAGATGGAGTGCCAATTCCAGCTTGGCTATAAGGGGCTTATTGATCTGGCCTACCGTTCCGGTGAGGTTTCCATCATTCAGGCGCACACCGTATACGAAAATGACGAGTTTGAGTATGCCCTTGGCCTTGACCCGAAGCTGCGGCACGTCCCCGCCAAGAGCAACCGCGGCAAGCCCATTGCCTACTACGCCATGTTCAAGACCAAGGACGGAGGCTACGGATTTCAGGTTATGAGCATCGAGGAAGTTACCGAGCACGCGAGAAAGTTCTCCAAGAACTTCGGGAATGGCCCGTGGCAGACCAATTTTGACGAGATGGCAAAGAAAACCGTTCTGAAAAAGGTGCTGAAATACGCCCCGCTGAAATCCGACTTTGCGCGCGGTGTGGCTCAGGACGGCACCACAAAGACGGATATTTCCTCCGACATGACAGATATCCCGGACATGACTGAGTACATCGACGTTGACCAGGACACCGGCGAGGTGATTTCTCAGGAGGCAGACAATGCTTAATCAGGTTGCAATCCAAGGCCGCCTCGTCCGTGATCCGGAGTTGCGGAGAACCAATTCCGGGAAGGCCGTGGCCAGTTTCACGCTGGCCTGTGACCGGGATTTCAAGAACCAGCAAACCGGCGAGAAGGAGGTTGACTTTATTGAATGCGTCGCATGGGGAGGCACCGCCGAAACGGTGGAGAAGTACTTCCATAAAGGCCAGATGGCCGTAGCGACCGGCAGATTACAGTTGCGGGACTGGACAGACAAGAACGGTCAGAAGCGCCGCACGGCGGAGATTTTGGTAAACAGTATCTATTTCTGTGGAAGCAAGGAAAGCGGCACTCAGGCCAGCTCTGGGGCTGACAACGGATACGGCACACCGGCGTATCAGGCTCCCGCCCCTGCGGCGAACTTCGCGGAGCTGGATGGAGAGGACAAACAATTGCCGTTCTAGGCCGGAAAAATCAATCTTTCCTCAAAAAGATTGACAGTATAGTTTGCATTTTTCCTTGGCGGTGGGGGGGGTGAAACCGCCAACTCCAAAGAAAGGAAACGCAGCGAATGCTCAAAATCATGCCTATTCACCTAAAGCCCGCCTGTGAATTTGTTGGGGAACATCATCGCCACAACATACCCCCTGTTGGCGGGAAATTTGCAGTTTCATGCTTTGAGGACGAACGGCTTTGCGGCGTTGCAATATGCGGAAGGCCAACTGCACGGAAGCTTGACGACGGCACGACGCTTGAAATCTACAGGAATTGCACCGACGGAACAAGAAACGCTTGTACAAAGTTATATGGTGCCTGCGTCCGGATTGCCCGCGATATGGGATACAAGAAGATTATCACATACACACTGGAAAGCGAAAATGGTGCCTCCCTTCGCGCGGCAAACTTCACGTTTGCGGGACGGGCAGGTGGAATCGCTTGGACGGGAACGCGCCGCCGCAATTACTACGTGGCACCAAAGGAAATGAAAAACCGGTGGGAATATTTGCTTTGAAAGGAGCGAAAACGTGGCAAAAGAAGTTTTCAGAATCGCCTACCCGAAGACCGGCGCGGAAAAGAAGAAGTGGGCGAAGGAGTACGGAATGAATGCGTACTACGCCGGGAAGCACTGGGCATTGCGGAAGAAAGACGCTGAGTTATGGCACTGGCTTACATTGGCGGCCATGAACGCCCAGGGCATTCGCAGAACACCCTTTAAGCTGCCTGTAGCCGTGACGTTCTACTGGAATGACCGGCTGGACATCGACAACCATGCAATCATGGGAAAGATGATCGTGGATGCCATGAAAGGCCGTGTCATCGAGGACGATAACCGGCGCTGGCTGAAAAGCGTTTCCCACAATTTCCACGACGAGGATTACATACAGGTTGAAATACGGGAGGTAATGCCGTGACACAGTGTGAGCGTATCCTGCGGCATTTGCAGGACTACGGGAGTATCACCCAGGCCGAGGCCGTTACCGAGTACGGCTGTTACAGGCTGGGCGCTAGAATCTGGGACTTGAAAGCGCAGGGCGTACCCATCAAGAGCGAAACCGTCACCGGAAAGAACCGGTACGGGGAACGGACGTGCTTCGCGCGGTACTCCATCGTCAAGGGGGAATGACGGTTGGCTAGAGACTACACACCGATTCCATTTGAATTTCTGGACGAGCTGGACGGGCTTTCGGACGAAGAATACGGGCGGCTTATCCGGGCAATGCAGAAATATTCTATTGACGGCAACGAGCCGGAAATATCAGGCACTGAGCGCCTATTCTGGAAGCGTTGCAAAAATACCGTTGATCGTTACAAGGCCAGCTACGAAAGCCGCTACGCCGCAAACGCTGAAAATGGCTCAAAGGGCGGCAGACCGCGAAAGCAGACGGGTTTTGGGGAAACCGAAGAAGACCCAAAAAACCCGGCGGGTTTTCGGGAAACCCAAAAAAGCCAACCCGAACCCGAAACCAAACCCGAACCCGAACCCTATAGTCCCCCCCTATCCCCCCAGGGGGAGAGCGCGCCCGCCAAGCAAGCCAAAAATCCTCACGGGGAGTTTGGCTGGGTAAAGCTCACCGACGACGAGTTCAACCGCCTGTTAAACGATTTCGGAGAGGCCGAGGTCGAGCGGTGCATCGCCTATGTCGATGAGTCAGCGCAATCCACCGGGAACAAGAACAAGTGGCGGGACTGGAATCTGGTTGTCCGGAGATGCCATAGGAACGGCTGGGGGCTTTCTAAGCTTGCAAAAGCCCGCAGCGGCTATACCAGCGGCGTTGACCGTTTGGCAGAAATGTACAGGGAGGAATTTGGGAATGGATAAACAGGAAGCGTACCAGATTCTCACGCTTTTACAGGCAAATTATCCCGATTCTTTCCGGGGAATGTCCAAAGAGGCGGCAAATGTGAAAGTGAATCTTTGGGCAGATATGTTCTCCGAGGAGCCATTTGAGGCCGTCGCCGCCGCTGCAAAAGCGTACATAGCCACAGATACCGGCGGCTTTATGCCCACCATCGGGAAGCTGAAAGACATGCTTCACCGGATGCAGACCCCTGAGCAGATGACCCAGATGGAGGCGTGGGGGTTGGTTGCAAATGCGCTGAGAAACAGCGTGTACGGCGCAGATGACGAGTTCCGGAAGCTGCCACCGGCGGTACAGCGGACGGTTGGAAGCCCCGCCCAGCTCAAGGAATGGGCGCTGATGGACGCGGAAACGGTGCAGTCCGTGGTTGCATCGAATTTCCAGAGATCCTTCCAAGTGTGCCAGAAGCGGGAGGACGATTTTCAGAAGCTTCCCGGCGCAGTGAAAAGCTTCATTGCCGAGCTATCCGGCAAGATGAAGTTTGAAGAACTCCCAGAAGGCGGTGGAGCATGAAAAACGAAGTCGACGGGGAAAAGGAACGCCCCGGCCAGTACATCGATTCGGAAAGCCCATTTTGCAGAAACTGCACGCGGGACGATTGCCCCACCAACGGGGACGGCTGCAAGGAATGGGAAACATATTTCATCGGTAACTGGAACGAAAACATCATGAAATCAATTGGAAACCACAAAAAACAACGCCAATTTTTTCGGTATGAACACCCGGATTTGGTGAGAGAGGGGATTGTTTTTGAGCATGAGCAAGGCGAAAATGTACGGCTGTTTCAAGCCGGTAAAGCGGAATTGCACCCCGCCAAGGTGGGGGAAAGCCCCTCGGGGGAATAAAGGAAAACAGAAAGGAAATGGGAAATGAGCAACGTTGTAGAACAGCTTACGCCAAATCCAGTAAACCACAAGCATGGAGAAAATGGGTGCTGCAAAAACCCAAGGGCATGGGAAATGGAAATGATGCACCAGGTATGGGCCGCCGGCCTCCACGATGCGGCCAATTGCTTTCAGGATGCGCTTGAAGCAAAGTGGAAGCTTGAATCTCAGCGAAAAGTGAAGCCGAAAACAAACAGTGACAGAATCCGAGCTATGACGGATGAGGAGCTGGCGGAGTACCTTGGATATATCCATTATTGCCCAGCGCCTTATCTTACCTGCGATCCCACGAAAGAGTGCAAGGAATGCTGGGTGACCTGGCTCCGCTCCCCGGTGGAGGAGACGGAATGAAAGTTTTGATAGCCTGCGAGGAATCGCAAACCGTCCCCGGGATTGCAAAAGCTATGGCGGAACAGTGGGGATAGACCATTTTCGTGAGGTCACGGAAATGGTTTAACCGCCTCGAAATCGACACTGTTAGGAGAGACCAATGACACGAAAGCGTTTTGTAAAACTGCTGATGGCCGAGGGATTCAGCCGGAATTATGCGAATTTTACCGCCCGACTTTGGGCAAGCAAGAATTTTTCGTATGAAGAAATTGCGGCCAGAATATGGTGATAAGCCCGGGGCAACCCGGGCGGGAAGGAGATAACGATGGGAGAAATCGAATTGAAGCCATGCCCGTTCTGCGGGGGAAAAGGTGTAGAGATACTTGAAGACGAAAACAAGTACTTATACTATCGGTACAGGGCACAGTGCCAGAAATGTGGAGCCAATGCAAAACTAGGCCGCACAAAAGAAGAAGCTCGTAAATCCTGGAACCGGAGGGCTGACAATGGCTAAAGCGGTACTTATCAGCATCCGCCCGGAGTGGGTGGAGAAGATTGCCAACGGTGAAAAGACAATCGAGGTTCGCAAGACAAAGCCACATTTGGAAACGCCTTTCAAGTGCTATATATACTGCACAAACACAAGGCCGTTCCTTGTGTGGGGTGATGTTTTCCGGGGCGATTGGGTTACGGAGTTTACCCACCTTTCGGGGTATGGCAGAGCAGAAGCAGATAGAACCTGGGACGTTTTCAACGGGCATGTTGCCGGGGAGTTTGTGTGTGACAATATCCGCCCACTTATGGCAGAAAGTTTTATCGTAAAGGAAGATGCAGAAAAAGCCTTGCTGGGGACCAGCCTAACATCAGAGCAGATTAAAGATTATGCAGGATGGAAAGGCAAAAAATGGTGGAATTGCAATGATTTGTACAAGTGGCACATTTCCAACCTAAAAATCTACGATGCGCCGAAACCGCTGAGCGCATTCAAGGGGCTATGTAAAATTGATGTGGGGTGTGGGGAATGCCCTTATTACAACTACACCAAAATGGAATGTGATGGCCGGACAATTAAACGCCCGCCCCAAAGTTGGTGCTATGTGGAGGAACAGCGATGGCCTTACGTAAACTTGCTCTGATGCACCGTTTTTTCGGCATTTTGGATGGGCATACGTGCCGGGAGTGTAGCAACTTCATAAAGGGCAAGTATCACGATAAAGTGCTTGGCAAATGCAAAGTATACGGGCTTACCCATAGTGAAGCGACGGACTGGGCGGGACGATGGATGGCTTGTGGGGCATTCAATCGGGAAATAAGCCGCAAGCCCCTTGTGAGAGAAGTCGTCCCGGAACGGAAGCGGAAAGAGGCCGACAATACGCCCATTGATGGGCAGATTAGTTTGGAGGAATTGAAATGAGTGATTACATAAGCCGGGAAGCGGCGATTGCGGATGAGCGCAAACATAAGATAAAAACACCATTCGCCAGAATCGTCGTGGAAGGAACACCTGAAAAGCCGTACTACAACATCTGGTACTTTGACCCAACGGACGGAGAATGTCACATTGGATTTGGTTCGTACTGCCTTGATAATGTGTTTAATTGGCTTGCAGAGGAATTCGAGATCACAGAACTACACACAGACATTATACCGGTAGTGCATGGGCGGTGGGAGTGTGTCTACGATGATAGCACGGGTGAGACTGATATAACTTGTTCCCATTGCAAAAACACCAGAACTGTCAATGGATGTTTTGTTTCAACCGATGGAAAGTCATGCTATTTTGAAGATGACTATTGCCCCAGCTGCGGCGCTAAAATGGATTTGGAGGAGTAATTATGGATTTATTTATGAAAACATCAATTTTTGGAGCTGCGTTAGCGGACGTTTACAAAGATGAGGAAGATCGTGAGCTACCGGCACTCCCAAAGATGGATTTGGGCGGCGATTTCACGGAGGATTTAACCGCTATGCTGTTCGCAATGCGCGTTGTTGCGGGGCGAATTACCCATAACAATTGGGACATTTTGGAATTTACACACGTTTTGAACACGCTCGCTGTTCAGCACCTCTTGGAGGATAAGGAGGATAAGGACGATGACGATTGACCGAGCGATTGAAATCCTTGACCCAGAACACCGGGAGAATTATGACGGCATGGACGAAGTGAACGAGGCCTGCCGGATGGGCATGGAGGCGTTGGAGCGGACAAGGTGGATTCCGTGCAGAGAGAGGCTGCCGGAGCCGGAAACGGAAGTCCTGGTTGTTTGCAGACGGGGCGGCGTTAGCTTTGTTTGCCCCGCAATGTATGAGGACGGAAAGATGCTCCGTGGAGAGAGTATCTGGAATTGGAACGAAATTGAAGGTTACGGCCTATACAGTGAGGAAGCCGATGACTGGTTCGTTCCAGAAGGCTGGTGGGAGTACAGGCAGTTCAACGATGACGATGTGTACAACAACATTATCGATTGTGCCGTTACCCACTGGATGCCGCTTCCTGAACCGCCGAAGGAGGTGCAGGGGAATGAGTGAAAGGCAGGAACACCGTAAGCGCCTTAACGCTAGGATTGCATACGCCGCCGCTATTGAGCGGTGGGCGAAGAATCAGCCGCCACGCATTCGGTTCTTTGCCGTCAGACGCTGGCTGAAAGAGATGCCGAGGAAGGAGGATTTTTATGAGGTTGATTGATGCAGACAACGCACTGGAATTGTTCCGGGCAGAGTACCAGAATACGGGAAATCTGATAAAGCAAGGCGAAAAGCAGCTTGATAGCCTTGCAGAGGGGTACACGGAAGCGGCGCACATAATCAAGCACATTTCGCCAACCGTTGATGCCGTGCCGGTAGTCCGGTGCAAAGATTGCAAGCATTACAAACCGGATGAATACGAATGTGGATGTGATTTTGCCGGGGGGCTACCGTATGTAAAAGCTGGCGATTTTTGCAGCTATGGGGAGAGAAATGAGGATGAAAATGGAAGAACTTAACGGCTACACACCACCTGCCAGCTTGAATTTAAGCGATTTCCAGGATGCTATTGGAGATGCCGTAGTACAGGCGATTATAAAAATTGGTATCCGGGTGAATCGGGAAGAACTTCTGAAAGCCCTGAAATATGACAGAGGGCAGTACAAGGCGGGGTATGATGCAGGCTTCGCAGATGGGTTCATTGAAACGCTCCATACCGTCCGCTGCCGGGACTGCATCCACCGGCAGGGAGACGAAAACCCTATGTGTATGCTGCATACCGAGCCTTACCCAAATGCCAGAGGTTACAAGGGCGAGGCTGTTTGCGTGGAAATGAACGGCTTTTGCAGCTACGGAGAAAGGAGAAAATCGAATGAAAATAACGCTTGAAATTCCCAATGGTTTGTGCGGCTGCTTCCTGACCGGCTTTGTGCAAACATACCCCGGGCTGAGGCTGGTATGCTATCCGCTGGATAGCGACGATCTGCACGATGGGGCAGAAATCAAACTGCCATGGGAGGAACAGAAGCAATGAGCGATAAACCCACTTACATGGACTGCTGGCACTTTATCGCCCCGCTGATTCCGGTGGACGCTGACTACACAATGGATATTTACGTCATGGTGTTTAACGCCTTGAAAGAAGCGGAGAAAAAACGGATTGCCAAGAAGAAAGGAGAAACATAAATGATTAAAATAATCGGCGCAGTTCTTTTGCTTATTGTACTTTTGCTCATCTGCGTTTTTCTTGCTGCACTTCTGGTGAGCGGTATTCTTGCGATCGCCGAGGATATCATCGATACGTATCGGGAGATAAGAGATGAATAACATAAGCAATAAACCGGACTATCTCACCCTGTGCTCCATAGCCGCCCAGAAGGCCGGGACGAGCTATGGCAAGTACATGGCAATGCACGGATACCACCCGCCAATTCAGGCTGATGTGGAGGACGTGGAAGCCCCGCAGGGCATTTCTAAAATCTGCCCCCAATGCGGGAAGGAATTCACGCAGGGGAAAATCAAGCAGAAAATCTATTGCAGCTTGGAGTGCCAGAAAGCCCACGCCCAGAGAGCCGCTAAAAGGAGATACCGTGACAGAAAAAATAAGGAATTGGAGGTACATGAATAATGGCAGAACAGGATTTCAAATTTGATGATGCGCTGCTCATGAAGACTGCACGCGAGATGCTTGCAAAAAAATTGACCGAAACAGTGAAGGAGGTCGCCAAGTCCGGGGAATGGGAGATCCCCACCGTTGAGCAGGAGGAATCTGAACCGGAAAAGATTATCCGGAGGATGTTTGCAAAATACGCCTACGGCAACGTTCCGGAGTGGTTCGCTTCTGCGGTGTCTGCGACGTCTTATGTGCTGTCTGTGGACAAGGGAAAGGGGATTGAGTGTATTTCCGTCTTGCACACGGCAGCAGAACGGGCACCGGCTGAAATTCGGATGACGGCGCAGACAAAACTGCTTATGGTATGCCAAGAAACCGGGATGATTGGCGGTATCGGCTGCCTGCCTGTTCTCTAGGAGCAACATGGAATACAAGGACGGCAGGAAGTACTGCGTTGGTTGCCGGTATTTCTTCGGGTACCACGAGGGCGGCAAGTGCTGCAATTACATATTCGTCCATGGGGAAAAGCGGCCTTGCCCGCCTGGGAAGAATTGCACCGAAAGGAGGGAGAAGACGGAGAATAGGAGACGGGGTTTAATATTATAGCATTATCCATGTATAGTATATATTAAATATAATCTTATATCTTGTGTGTATTGTGTATATCTATACAGGGATTTACTTAAGAAAAGAAAGGAGAACTTCTGAAAATGTGTCTGTTTTGCAAGGCATACAATGATAAGCGGGAAATCGCCGCCCGGTTTCTGGCTGATGGCAAACGGATGGATATTTCCGCCGCAATCGTTGAACGGTATTTTAACCAGAATGGCCGGTACTGTGGACGCAGCATAGACTATATCAAGGACGGCAATGGCGCACCCCTGAACTATTGCCCGACTTGCGGAAAGAAACTGGGGGATACGGCATGACCAAAATGACAAACTGCCCGAACTGCGGTGCGCCACTGCATGGGACGAAATGCGACTACTGCGGGACTACGTTTCTTGACCTGATCGACATTGAACCCGGTGAGGTATGCAGCGTTAGACTGAGATACATGGGGCATGAGATGACCGCCCAGATGCGTGCGAACATAGTGTCTATAGGCGCGGATTATCCCAGTTACGAACCTGTTCCGCTTTTAGGCGATAGCTACGTTTCATATATTGCACGTCGCCCGGGAATAACGATGAAACTCGAACTGGTTTCCGTTTAATATATAATACATATGTTTATAT
>ERZ1034882.801-NODE-801-length-13292-cov-10.755080_pt1 | contig 13292 bp, 16 predicted proteins | sample MGYA00520606_ERZ1034882 | MGnify/ENA primary metagenome ERZ1034882 (study PRJEB33766, sample SAMN09781726) | gut metagenome | biome: gut microbiome | host: Homo sapiens | place: Madagascar | study: EMG produced TPA metagenomics assembly of the PRJNA485056 data...
GCTGATTACAAAGCCTGCTTCTGCTTTATCCGTTCCTGATAATTTCCATGATTTCTCCATCTTCACACGTATCCTACTCAACTTCCCCCGAGAATATCGAGAAGCTGCTGCAGACTGATTCCCGTAATCTGGTTCTCGTAGCTGTCATAATAGAATTTATTGTTCTTCACAAGAATACAGCCAACCCAGTTGCCAGGTGACATTCCATCCTCAAGCGCCGTCTCCATATCCGGATAGGCGCTGATCGTAAAATACGCATCATAATCATCGAAATCCGAAACCTTATAATAAGTCTGCGGGAATTGCATCTCCAACCCCTCAATAAAATCTCTGTTGCAGGCGGTATAACCGGTCGGTTCATGTGTATATGCGGACTCCGATACCCAGTCCTCATCCCAAAGCAGAAAGACTTCATCCTGCTTCCATGCCTGCCTCTCTTCCACTTCCTCCATCGGTGCATAGACGCCGCTGCTCGCTCCCTGCATCTGCAGACGGCTGCTTCGTCCGGACATATCCTCATATAAGAGATTTGCAACCGCAAGCTGATAAAAACGCGTGCTGCAATCCTGATCTCTCTCCGCAAGATAGCCAAGCGGCTTTCCCACTTCATCCAGATTCAGATTCTCATTGACCGGCACATAAAGCTCATTCTGATACAGCATCGGTCCAAGTGTCGAATCCTCCGTCAGAAACTCTGCCACCTTGCGATATCCCTGGGCGGAATCCTCCGGCATAAACAAAATGATGGCAAGCACGAGCAATACCGCTGCCACACTGACTGCCCCAACGACAAACGTATGCTTTCTGCGGGGACCGGCTCCTACGCCTTTTGCCGCCTGAATTTCCACCTCACAGATGGTCTTCGCATCCGTTTTTCCGCGCCGCGGTCCGTAACATTTTCCTGCATACCAGCCAATGAATCCAATGATCACAATGGTCAATGCGACAATCACAATGATAAATACAACTTCCTGTGTTCCGTTCATCTCACAGAGAAGCAGATGATCGATCAGACAGCTCGCACGCTTATGCGTCCCTGCATCCGAAAACAGATCACAGATTCTGCCCATTCCGGTGCACAGAAGTGCAAACACCGCTCCATCCACAAGCGCATAGAGGATCCAGCTCATACGCTCCCTGATCACAACCAGTGGAAAAAGCGATACAACAAACGCAAACATCCATACGCCTGCAAGCAGATATGCCCACTTCTCCAGCATCGAGGTACCAAGGAGATTCTGCAGATACGTGATCACGCTGCCGCCATTGATATTCCCCCAGCCGGTCACGCGCGAGATCAGATATCCGAGACGAAGAATTCCCCAAAGCACAAGATATCCAATCGAATACGTTGTCAGAAGGTGCAGTACCTCCCTGCGGCTTGTCATCGCAATCTGATGTGTGATCTGATTGCCGTCCCCGATCAGCGTCCTCTGCCAGAAGAACAGGACCGCAAACGCGATAAATGTCGGGAATCCTCCCATACCTCCGATAAATCCATTCACGAACACCATCACAATGAATGCAAGCACGATCGATGCGATCAGACGTGACGGCTTACTTTCTGTATTTCTCGTAATTTTATAGAACTGTTTCATTTTTCTTACCTCGCCAAAGTTCAACCTCAGCCTCTGTGATATGTTGAACTACTTTGTCACAAAACACTCGGCCCAATTCTGCCATCCTCAACCTGCCAGATGCGATCCGCCACATACAATTCTTCCTCATGATGCGTCGTAAAAAGCACACTAAGCGGATTCTTCTGCCGGTAATCCACGATCAGCTTCCACATCGCCGCCCGCGAGGCACGATCCATACCGCTTGTTGCCTCATCCATCACAAGAAGTTCCGGCTTCCTGCATAACGCAAGAATGAGCATCAGCTTTCTCTGCTGTCCCTCGGAATAAAGCTTGACCTTGATCTGCCGGTTCAACTCCATCTCACTCATCATCTGCACATATCGCGGCTGATCGAACCACGGCTCGAATTTACACAGTTCCCTCACCAGTCCGTCCGGCTTCAGTTCGATGTTAAAATTCGGAGAATCGTAGACAACTGACATCCTTTTTCGGATTTCTCTCTCGTTCTCGTACATCTCCTTGCCGAAATACCGGATACATCCGGCCTCCGGTCGCACCGCCCCACCGACTGCACGAATCAATGTCGATTTTCCGGAACCACTCTTGCCCGTGACTGCGTGAATCTTCTCTTCTTCGATCACAAGGTTCACATCCTTCAGCCAGAACGATCCTCTCCTGCCATATAACTTTTCAATCTCTAATGCATTCTTCATAGAAATTGTTTACCCCTTTGATTGCAGTTCTTTGTCTGTATGTAGTGATAACAAAAAAGGTTCATCCGTTTGGATGAACCTTTTATTTTCAATGCGGAAGATGGGACTTGAAGACTACGTCACTCCCGCAAACCCAACAAATATAAGGAGATAATGCAGCGTCGATCACTTAGGCTCGCATTAGTCTCGCAAATTTTTATCACCCAGATCTTATGATTTTATCATATTACAGAACCCTTATGCAACATTCCGCATCTCAAAATAACTGAAATAGTTACCATTCCCTACTATAATAAAATCACTCATTGGTATTTGCATCAACGCTCCTGCTTCTTTGAGTCTTTCCGCTGCTTTAATATCCTCTTGTGATGGAGTACAATCACCAGATGGATGATTATGAACAACGATAAATGTGGCTGCTCCACAAAGCAACGCCCGCTGAAGTATACAACGAGCGCTTGCTTCTGTTGCAGCGATCTCTCCATGTGAAGTTTGAAAAACCCCTAAAACATGCCACTTTGTGTCCATAGCGATTGTGATCAGATGTTCCTCAGCACAATATTCAAGATCGAATATATTATTCACCATCTTCACGATTAATGCTGAGTTATTCAATTCACTTTCTACTTGATACTCCACTGAATTGTCCAATTTCAAATATGGTACTCTATTTTCATTCAACATTACAGAATAATTATTGATTTTCATATTGGTCTCCTTAATATATCTATATTTATAGTCGTTTCGCTGCGCGCGGTTTCATCAAAAGGGGGATGAAACCGCGCGTTCTTTTTTCTTCTTTGTTTCTCTACCTTTTCCTGCCGCAAGACTTTTCAGCGTATCTCCCTTGCATAGATCATGTTCGTCTCAAAGGTCGCAAGTCCTGCAGATACCATGACCAACGCAATCGCAGCAAACACCGCTACATGACGCGTCATCCATCCGGCAAGTCCTTTGAAAAGCCGGCTCTTGCACTTTTCTTTTGCAATACTTTCTTTGTCGTACATGTTTGTCCTCCTTATTTTGTTCTTATCTATATAAAACCACTTTTTTCAGTAGCATCTTTGACTTCAAACTGCTACAATATAAATATGAAATATCATTTTTGCAGCCTTATTTTTTCAGAGGGAATAATTAATAAAAAAAAGAGAAAAAAAGTTTGCAAAACTCTTTGACGTTTTTTGATTTGCCGCTATATATAAGATGAAGGAAAGATCCTTCATAACCTATAAAATACCTATAATGAGGAGGAATTAATTTATGAAGAAGAACATGTTTAAGAAACTGATCTGTACGGCACTGACCGCAGTATGTGTGATCACAAGTGTGGTTCCGACATTCGCAGAGGATGTCATCACAACAACAGAGGCTGCCACAACAAAGAGTGTGACCTCTGTTTACAAGTATCATCTGGAAAGTTATGATAAGAAGGGATATTTATCCGGTTTTTCAAAGAAAGCCATGTACAAGGATATGAACTCCCTACCATCCATCGGCATGGGAAAGACGACAATCAATGTACCCGCGGTAACAAGCAGCGTTAAGTCTTTAACCAAAGAGAAAGATAATGAAGTCTACTGTTCTTATCTGAAATTTAAAGCACCAAAGACCGGCACTTATGTATGTACCTTAACCAACCTTAACGGAACCGATGATAATGCAGTGCGTGCCATGCTTTGTGATTATTTTGCGCAGCCTGTTAAGGAAGGAAAAAAGTATTATATGGAAGATTTAAACTGTTATGTAGTTGGCAAATACGACCGTCTGAATGAAAATGGTTACATGGAGAAGCTTCGTTCTTTAATGGATGCTTATCTGGAAGAACATCCGGACTATGTCTCCTATGTCGAAAAGGATTACTGGGATAGAGAACAGACCTTTAGTCATCGACCTACTGACAAGATCAAGTTCACGGTAAAGCTTAAGAAGGGACAGACTTACGTATATGCCATTAATAACTCCGGCATGACCACCCTCGGCGAGCCTCGCAGAAATGATTACTACAATCTCAACTCGTATTCCTGCATGTATGGTGGACAATACACCGCGGCTTACTCCTTCGACATGGAGATCAAATTAAAGGCTAAGAAGAAGTAACAACACCATTAAACGGTTGCCTTAGATTTCGAGGCAACCGTTTATTTTTTGATTCACAAAACGATAATTTCACATAAGACCGGAACTGGTAGGTCGCAGCAGACTGTTTATGATTATCCTACGTTGAATGGTTATCTGGAAACATTGCGTACTAATTTGAAAGCTTATTATAAGAGTCATATTACGGACAAGATGTTCCAGTATGAGTTGTTGAAGTAAAATAGTGTGGACTGGACTGTTCTGAATATGGATGGTTTAGTCCTGTTTACAGGAGAAATATTATGTTTTTGGATAATGAAATAGATGCTATCAATTATATCATACTTGGTCTTGACCATTACAATGTTTTGCAATATGATGGCAACTCTTTTAATAAAAAGATTTTCAGATGTGTTAAAAATCTCAATAAATTTACAGAAAACAATGGACACGATGCTCTGCCACCAGATTTTTATTCAGACGAATTTAATTGTATGTTTGATGTGATGCGAGTAAACGATTCTGAAATTAAGAAGTCGTATAACCCTGTAAAAATGCGTGAACGTCAAGCAGAGAAGGATATAAAAGAAAGCGGTATATTAAATTTAATGAGTTCTAACCCTACTATTTTCATCAACTCTGAGAGTGATGATGATAGCGAACATACATTGAAAAATTATATCAAAAATTCCAACAGAGTTATGTCTGAACATATCAAGAAAATAGACATTTGGAAATCAGAACATCCTAACATTAAACACAAAGGACTACTTATTTTCGATGAAACTGAATCTTATTTTAAAGGATATGTGCAACATGCATACGCTGACCAATATATATTCGCATGGGATGCGAAGAAACCGCTTGTGTTACATAAACCTTGGATGGATGCAACTTTTATAAAAAAGGCTTATGATTCAGATTTAGATTTTATCATTTGGTTTTGTCCGTATAAATCACATGGGTCATTATTGCAGCAAACACATTATGATTATCCAGACCTTGTAATTTTAGATACAAGATTTCCAAGAACCGATTATATTCAGTATGATATTTCAAATTTTGAAAGAATGTAGGAGTGACGATTATGGCAAATATGATTGTCTAAACGAAAACGGTTACATGGAAAATCTTCGTACCATGATTGATGCATACGAAGAAGAACACCCAGACTATGTACGTTATCTCGAAAAAGATTATTGGGACAGAGAACAGAATTTTAAGCAGCGTTCTACTGACAAATTCAAGTTCACTGTAAAACTTAAGAAAGGGCAGACTTATATCTTCGCCATCGATAACGCAGGAATGGATACCCTTGGCAAGCCTTACTACAATGACTTCTATCTCATCGACCAGAAATCCTGCCTGTATGGTGGAAATTACACCGCAGCATATTCCTTCGATATGGAGATCAAATTAAAGGCTAAGAAGAAGTAACAACACCATTAAACGGTTGCCTTAGATTTCGAGGCAACCGTTTATTTTTTGATTCACAAAACGATAATTTCACTTTTCTTTATCTCTCTCCTTACTGAATACATTTGATTATTCTTTTGCCAAAATCAGACTCAATCCAATATGCATCCTTTACTTTTTTGTTTTTGCACCGTGCTGACCATGTACATACCCGATCGTATAAAACCTAGCACAGAGACCAACAATCGCTACAAACATTTCTGTTGTTAACATAGCATTTCCCTCCTTTCCTCTCTACCAAGTAATATGAGACATTTTTCGCTCGATGCTGAAAAAATAAGAAAAAAACTGCCTCGAAAATTGAGACAGTCCCAGACAGAAGGAGAAGAAGTGAGGAAATGGAAGAAATAAGAAATCGAAATGCTCCTGACGGATGCCTAGAGCATTGGTTTTATGCGCAAGAAAAGAGCCGCCTCTTATGAGGTGGCTCTTGGATAGTTATAATCTTTCTTTCTAAGCATATGTTGGAATTTTGTATCCGGCAGCTTCCATTGCCTTCTCAAACTCCGAAATGCTCATGCCGGCTTTCTGTGCGCCACGTTCAACGCTGTAGTCTTCCGATTGCACTGAATCGAAGATTTCAGAAAGACGCCCTAAATCATATTGATCTCTCCATGCTTTGCACATATTAACCACACTTCCTTTCTCGTTCAATGGGATTTTTGTTCCCGTAAAATCATTGATTGTTCGTACCGTATCGTTTGAAAGTTTTGTGAAACTCTGATCTTTGTCTAGCACTTCCTTCATCTTTTGATTATCGCCTGACGCACTCAATATTTCAAAAATCTGTTTCAGATCTGTTTTGAATTTGTCAAAATCCTCAATTTCTGCAGGTACGATAACATTCGCCTTATAATCAGATATAAATGGAAGAAGTCTCTGATCAACATCAGGAAACATTTCCCTTAAGTTTCTTGGAGCATCCCATTTCTTGTCGCCAAGATATACCGTAAGAGTGATGACCGGCGTAAGCTTATCTGTTGCTTTGAATCCAGATAAAAATTCGTTGTCATCCTTATACTCTTTTTCATCACGGTGTTTCTTTGCTGCTTGTTTTACCTGATCGCCATAATTAATTGCATCATACAGCATATTTTTTACTGGCATCGCATAATGCACCGATGACTGTGCTTCTACACCAAATAAGACGATACAGAGCTTCCCAGTCGTTCTAATAACTGCGTTTTTAAGCAAATCTCTCCATTTTTGCATATGTATATGCTTTGGATCTACGCCAAACACAGATAAAACTTCTGTCGAATCTTTTTCTTGTAAAACATCAGCTGAAATGACCTGTTCTCCTTCAAACAATACAGCATTGCATAAATCTGCAAATTTTGTGTTGTCCGAAAAATACTCTTTTGCCGCTGAATCTACATTTCCCATTACCTTTCGTTCCTCTCTTTCCCTGCAATAGCAGATTTTAATTATCTATATGAACAGGGAAAGTGATCCAACATTCCCTGATAATTCTCAAGGGAATGTCCCTAATCAAAACAAAGTAACTGAAAGCTACTAATAAAATAATTATATCTTTATGATCTTATTATAGCATACGCCGTGAATTTTACAATATACATCCACCGGCAAACAGACTCCAAAGATCGTATATACTCTACGAACTCCTCTTTCTACACGTAAAATAAATTACAACTTTAATATGGAATAAAAAAATTCCCGTGGCTTATTCCTCCGACATGGAGATCAAATTAAAAAAGAAGAAGTGAGAAAATGGAAGTAATAGGAAGATGTTAATCAAAATGCTCCTGACGGATGCCTAGAGCATTGGTTTTATGCAAAAGAAAAGAGCCACCTCTTATGAGGTGGCTCTTGGAATGGAATCAAATTCTTTTATTTTCTCTTACACTATAATATCTATCCTTCCCGATAACAATAAAATCACTCATTGGAATTCCTATCAGCTTCCCCGCTCTCTCGATCTGCCCTGCAACTTTCATATCTTCCTTCGACGGACTGCAATCTCCACTTGGATGGTTATGGCATACCACAAACGTAGCAGCTCCGCATAATAGTGCACGCTGGATAATATTACGCGGACTTGCTTCTGTCATGCTCACAGATCCATGCGATGTTGCAAAAATCCCTCGTATATGGCATTTTGCATCCATAGCGACTGTAATCATGTGCTCTTCCGCGCAATTTTCCAGATCAAGCACAGCATTAACCATAGAGTTTCATTCTACGCTCTGGATTCGGTCAAGGGTTTTCAGTTCCCCTCCGAGGGGCAGGGGGTGATCCGGATATCAATCCTTGTTCGGAGTTCTCCAAGGCTGCCTCGGTGGCAGCCAACGACGAATTGATCTGGGAACTCGGGCAGGTCTGCGAAGCGGTTGGGTATGGTAAAAATCCATTTAGAATTTTTAAAAAAAATTTTAACGTTTTGTTTGACACTCTTGCAGATGTACCTATATATACAGTGGGACAAAAATAACGCTGAAATTTTTTCATTTCATATTAATGATAGCAGGATATCAAAGGAAATTACATTTCACACTACTAAAATGCAATTGTGTCCTAACCGCAAAAAATATTTCAATTTTATTAGTATTTTCTTTGACGTTTTTTTAATTGCCGCTATATATATAGCAAAAGAGAGTGAATATATAGATTTTTAAGTGGTAATAAGGCTAATTAAAGGTTATGTATACAAGATTATTTGATATTCTTAATCATTTTTTCTAATTATAAGTTGTTTTAAATACGTTTTATCGTTTTCCACAATGAAATATTATAAAAAACATGTTTATTTATACATTTTCACGAAATTACATAAATAACAGAATTCTCTTTGACGTTTTTATTTTTTCCGCTATATATACATAGGGCAAGCAATGTAGTCTGACTTTTTAAGTCAGGAAAGGAGGTCTTATATGCACCCGAAAATAAGAAGTCCCTCTGAAGTAATTATTTTTTTAGATATTATAATGAAAGGAGGAAATCAAGATGTCGAATTTACGATTTTTCCCTAGTTTAAGGGGAAAAAACAAAACTCAGCTTTCAGCTGTTGAGGAGCATACATGCGCTCCAACACGGTTTTCATTTGAAACCCTTACAATGGGTGAAGTTGAAGTTTTTGTCCAGAAATGCTGGGCTCCGTTTTCACAATTCCTGTATGTTCACGATATTTGTGAATCAGGAAAAGGAAGCTTGGGGCGTGTTTATGACGAAGCTACGCTTGCAGAAGTGCTCTATGCTCTTCGCATTCTTATGCAGTGCGAGCATCCTGAATTTGTCGGAATTGCAATCAGCGACTATCGCTTTAAAGTCATTCCAGCTTTCTGGATCCGGAATGGATTCGATCCAGAAGGCACATATGTACCCGAATCCGGTGTGGTTCACACACGTGTCTGGTAATTTAAACTGTATGGGCTAGCCAACATATAGTGGGCTAGCCCACTTGAAAGCCGAGATTTATCGAGTGCTTTCATCGAAGGGCACGAGCAATAAATATTGACCGAAGGGAAATGTTTTTTGCGAGTTGGGGCAGCGAAATGCCCCACCGATACTGACTGGCACAGTCAGGATTGGCCCGTCCAGGCGGAGCTTGGCATGGTAAGCATGAGCGAGCGTCCTGCGGACGGTTGCCATGCGGTACTTTCGGAGAAAGTATAACATGCTACACGTCTTGCAAGAAAAGCTACCCATTGGGAGCATTGACACACACCAATAAGATATATCCATGGGATGATTTTTCATCCCTCTGGTATGTCTTATGGAAAGTGTGTCAACGACCTTTGGGGATCTTGGCGAAGCTTGACGTGTTAAAAAATATAAACGAAAGAGAGGAAAAATCATGAACGTTGCGAAATATTCACTTACCGACTGTGGTCATGTATGCGCTCATTTTGAACGTAGTGTATCACCAGGGCATTATTCCAACACGGATATTGATGCGTCCAAAACTGCAAACAACTACAACTTGTGCAAAGCAGAACGTTCCGGTCAGGTAAAGTACATCAAAGATAAATTAGACGAAATCCCACATGCGAAACGAAAAGACTTAGTATGCTTATGTTCTGTTGTTCTAAATGCTCCAAAGTCGTTACCGCAAGAACTTCATACTGAATTCTTTGAAAGAGCATATGAATTTCTTGTAAATCGTTACGGGTCCGTTGCTGGATTTTCAAACCCGGAAGATGTCGTTGTCAGCTGCTATCGCCATATGGATGAGTCTACCGATCACATTCACTTTGCGTTCCTTCCCATTAAAGAAAATCCAGATGGAAGCCAGCGATTTTGTGCGAAAGAGGTTATTTGCCGTGATGAGCTTAAGACACTTCATCAGGACTTAGATAAATACCTTCGCGAACACGGCATTCGAGCTGAAATTGTGAATGGTAAAACGCAAAGAGACGCTTTCGGAAGAGCTTTATCTGTTCGCGAAATGAAATATCGCGATTATAAGCTTGAAAGAGAGCGTTCAATGGAAAGGAGACGATTTTAATGCCACTTAGATCAAAAATTATTATTATTCTCATTGCCGTTGCATTCGTTTTCTCCGTAGTTAATTCTATTAGAGATTCGAGTTCCAAAAAAAATAAGACGAATTTGCAGAAAAAGAAGAAACCAAAAACAAATTTACAACGCGTAACAGCTACGGAAGTAGGGGGCGTCTCGTTCGGCACCTCTCAAAAAAATAAACTTGCACGAACACAAGTGATCGAATCATCCGTAAAAGACGAAGGACACATTTTATGCGTCGGTGGTAGTGGGTTGGGAAAAACAAGCGCATTACTCATTCCAACCCTACGATCCTGGACTGAAACGAATGGTACATTTCTTGTATGGGATATTTCTGGAGATATCCATCCCAAGGTCAATGCAAGAAATGTAATTAAATATGAACCTACTAATCCTAATTCTACACCCTATAACGTCTTTGGGATTGTAGATCATATAAAAGATATCCAGAAAAAGAATAAAGAACTTGCAAAACTAGCACTATTGCTTCTTCCCGAAGATCCGACCGCCTCAGAAGCATCGAAATACTATAACCGCGAAGGTCGCAAAATCATGACTGCGGCTTTAATTGCCTACTATTATCAAGGTTATGATTTTATCGAGATATGCGAAAAAATCAACTTTTTAAGTTGGCAAAATCTATTAAATGAAATTGATGCTTCCAAAAATGAAGATGCTATTCGATACATTAACAGTTTCGAAGGTATTCCTGATCAATATTCCGCCTCAGCAAAACAAACCTGTGAGGATGCAATTACATTGTTTGCAACAGATGAGGACATAAAAGCTACTGTTCGCCGACCTCAAGAAGGTGAACTTGCGCTTGATCCTACCCGATTGGAATATAACAACATCTTTATTATTATGGATGATTCCGATTTAGAGCTTTACAGTACATTGAGCCAGGTCATTGCATCGCAATGTCTGGATTTTATCAGTAAACGTCCTCTGGATCATGCAACACCGATTCTGCTTTGTATGGATGAAGCAGCTTCCTTAGGACAGATAAACATCCTTCCTGCACTCCGTAAGTTTCGCAAGCGTCACTGCCGTATTTTTATGCTCACGCAGTCACTTGCAGACATCGACCTTACATGGGGAGAACTGCAACGTAAAGCAATGCTGACAAACTTCAGATACAAGGTAGTACTTGAATGCTCCGAACCTGAAGAACAAGAATATTGGTCCAAATTGGCTGGAAAGCATTGGGTTCTGCACGATAGTTCCGTCACACATGCCGGCACTAAAAGTTCAAAAACAGATACTCTCACCCATGAAAATCAGATTGAGCCGAATGACTTTGCAAATCTTGGAGATGACCTCGTTTTGTTCTATCCTGGCGGATTTGAAATCTTAACAAAAGATTTCTATTTTAAGAAGTCATCCTAAAAGAGAAACGATTCCAAAGAAAGGAGGATAAAATGGATCATCAATCATTACTGCATGAGATCGAAATACATAAAAAAACTATCCATCATCAAGTCAAGTGTGGTATATTAAATTCGATCGACGCTGCTAATGAATTGATGATGACAAAGAAACAAGAATATAAAATCAAAGAAAAATTAGTTGCGAACTACCATGTCTCAAAAAATGGGACACAAAGAAAAATAAATTTTATAGAAGAAAGAGGGTTGTATACTACCTTCATGCCTGACCGGACAAGAATATCTTCAAAGTCACGAGAAGACCTGATCGATAAGTTGATGGACTATTATGGTCTGTCAATTAATGACAGAAGCTTCAAAAATATTTTTGAACTAGCGCTGGAGGAAAAGGCAAAAACGGAAAATCCCAACCCTAAGACAATCACCCGCTTGAAGTATGATTTTGATCGCTTCATTGATGACACATTTGCAAAGCAGGATATTCAAAATATCACACGCGTAGAATTACAGGAGTATACCCAGACAATGGTTCATACCCTGCATCCAACGTATGAAGCGTTCAAAAAATACAAGGGAGTATTGAATGTAGCTTTTTCATATGCACTCTTGAATGGAATCATTACTGTGAATCCGGTTGCTCATATCAAGAACAAAGTATTCCAGAAATCCTGTGCGATTTCTGATAAGAGCCCGGAAGCAAAGATTCATTCACAAGAAGAACTGAATGTAATTAAGGCTGAAATTCGCAAGCGAATGCATTACAAGAGTTATAACGGCTATTTTATCAATGGATATGCCATGCTCTTCTCAATTGAAAGTGGTGCCCGCTGTGGTGAAATCTGTGCCCTTAAATGGGAAGATGTAAAGGAAGATTACATTCAGATTCATGCCCAGCAGTTAAAAGAAAGAGGCGATCATGGAAGTATATACCATTATGCGCCTTATACAAAGAACGAGAAGGGTGTTTCCAAGGGTGGACGTAAATTTCCTCTAACAAACAATTTAAGAGCCTTATTGGGCGAATTAAAGCGTTTGCAGGAGGGATTAGGAATTCATTCAGAGTACATATTCTGTCATGAAGATGGAGAATGGATCAAAACAGACGCTTATCAGACCTGTCTAAGAAGATTATGCCAAAGTTTAAATATGGATGTAACGAACAATCATGCTTTTCGAATGTCGTTAAATTCAAATGTATTCATTCCAGCCGGACTTCCGGCTACAGAACGTGCTAGATTACTTGGACATTCCGTTGAAACAAACCTCAAATATTACAGCTTTGCCGGAAAGAATAATCTACAGGATATATGCGATTTACTCAATGATATTGCTTAGGCTCGCAAGGTCTCGCAAATTTAAGCTCGGTAAAGACAAAAAAATAAGTGAGGAACCTTGATTTTTCAAGGTCTCTCACCTAAATTAAGCAATGCGGAAGATGGGACTTGAACCCACACGATCGCAATGATCACAAGATCCTTAGTCTTGCTCGTCTGCCAGTTCCGACACTTCCGCGTGTCTGTCGCATGTCTGTCAGCGACTCTGTTATAATAGCAAACGATACAACAATTGTCAACCGT
>ERZ1034882.803-NODE-803-length-13284-cov-9.856074_pt1 | contig 13284 bp, 18 predicted proteins | sample MGYA00520606_ERZ1034882 | MGnify/ENA primary metagenome ERZ1034882 (study PRJEB33766, sample SAMN09781726) | gut metagenome | biome: gut microbiome | host: Homo sapiens | place: Madagascar | study: EMG produced TPA metagenomics assembly of the PRJNA485056 data set...
AACGAAGAGGATCTGCCGGAATAAGCTTCCGCAAGGCTCTTTGCTCCTGAAATAAAACGATAAAAAGCCGCTTTTTGTGCTGCAAGGCACGAAAGGCGGCTTTTGTTTGTATGACGGGAGAGCGCAGAAATGCTGGTTTACTGTGATAGACGGGCACTTTTGGATTGTGACATACTGACCGGTTTTGGAGGGCTGAAAAATGAAGTTGTACGTCACAGTAGAGGAGTTTTTGTATGCCAAGAAGATTGAAAACCAGACGGAGCGAACACTCAGAGGGTATAACAATGCTCTGAACCTATTCGCAAAATGGCTTGAGAAAGAATGGACGATTGATGAGTTGGAGAAGATTCGGGTCGTCCACCTGAAGCAGTATGTGGCCTATCACCTGAAAATGGGACACAAGGCGACCTATGTGAATGGCATCATCAAGATACTGCGGGCATTCTTCAAGTATACGAATGGAGAGGACTACACCGATATTGCCTATGAGAAGGTAGCATGGGTCAGGGAAGAAAAGCCTGTGATCAAGGCGTTCTCTGCACATGATGCACGGCAACTGTTGGAATACTACGATAATAAGAGCTACCTATCTTGCCGGAATCGCACCATCATCACAATGTTTCTGGAAACGGGTATCCGGTGCAAGGAACTGATCGATATGCAGCCGGAGGACATCAAGGAGAACTATATTCTTATCCACGGCAAGAATCACAAGGAGCGATTGGTTCCCATCACACCGTATCTGGGCAAGCAACTGGCAAAGTATCGGGTACGGATAGAGCATCAATTTGAACTGAAATCACCAGACAACAATTTCTTTTTGAGTGTGAAAGGGAAAAAGCTGACAAACAGCGCTATTGAACGGTTGATAAAGATTGCGGGGCAGGGAATACAGGATGCGCGAGTGTCGCCCCACACATTCCGGCACTTCTATGCACAGACCCAGTTGAAGAACGGCATGGATATCTACACATTGTCCAGATTGCTGGGGCATGAGAAGGTGAGCATTACCCAAATCTATTTGCAGAATATGCAAGACGCGCAAATCGTGGAGAATGCGGTCAATAGTAGCGTGATTGCGAGTCTGAAAAAGTAAGCTGAAAAAATCATAGTGTCCCCGGCGGGCTTTATGGCAGCGTACCTAAGAGTTCGCGCATATTAGACCATGTGATACGGATTAGACCATTTGACCGCAACACATAGCCAAAGTACAACACACCCTTCACCTTCCCACCTGCGGCTTTGCTGTTTGCCGGAAGCCCAAGCGAACGGCAAAACAGCAAGGAGCCGCTAAGTGAGTGAGTAAGCGAGGGAACGAAAGAAAAACACAAACTAAGATATAATAGCGGTATATATAAATTTAATTAATATTATTATACTTGTATTATATCTTAGTTTGTGCTATACTATTAAAGAGAAGGTATCTGGAAGGATGCATAACACACGGGGAAATAAGAGGTTTTACTTACGATGCGAAAAAAATATGATGTAACAGAGGATATGCTAAAGAAGCTCTACGAAGGACAGGAGTTCAAGAACTTCACCGAACTGTCAACGTATCTGGGAGTACTGGACGACAACGGAAAGCCCCTGACAAGTGACAGCCGCAAGCAGTTCATGGAAGAGCTTGACAGATTTGTGGAGTATCGGCACGAACCACGGAAACAAAAAATCACCATTGAGAGGATTCGCCCTTCTTTGGAGATTAAATTGCCACGGCCTACTAGCGGTAGGGCTGGAAAGTATAGTCCTTTAATCCAAAAAGTACTTGCTTTTCAGATTTTGCGGATTCTTGATGAGTGGAAATATACTAGCGCAACCCTGATTTGCGAAGAAGATGATATCTTCCGTGCGTGCGGGATGATAAATCAGAATTTTGCATTTTATGAAAAGCATAGCAAAGAAAAAGATTTGCCAGACCAATTCCGTTCTCTTTGTCGCTCTAAGTTCAAGGAATACATTCGTAACGCACTCAATGCTATGCAGCGCAACAAAGAATTGTCGTGGAGCTTAAAGCCTTACAAGGTAGTCGGACAGCGTCCTGATTGTAAGATTTCGGTGCTGCTTAAAAGCGAGGAAGATACTTTTCACAGACTGGAAGAAGAAGCATTTAATGCCGTTCGGCGCAACAACAAAGAAAAATATAAAAGTAGACAAGAAATGTTCTCATCAGGCAAAGGGGAAATATATTACGACACTCTTAACAAGCTGATTATGAAAGAGTTTGCAACGCCAGAAGAGCGTGAAAAAGATATCTATGTGAGAATTTGGAATTTTTACCGGATTAGAGTTACCCCGAAAAATGCAGAACGCTTGTATATTCGGGCGAACGCAGTTCCTGACCCAGTGCCGGAGTTTTATATTCCAGACCCTGCACCATTCCGAGAATTTAATGAGCTGTCTGAGAATATTTATACCTACGTCAAAACATCAACGAAGATAAAAGGAAAAAAGACGACAGCTCAAAGAAATCCGAATAAAAAAACTGTCCCGAAAGAATGGGGTGGTGGTGTAAACAAGATGCTCCCGGACTTCTACTATTTCAGGAAAAGCCTGACGCAAGAACAAGTTGATAAGTTTGCGGATGCTATGATTAAGCAGCCAAAGCCGGTTGTAAAGAAAGATGATGATTACGGTCTGGTTTTACCGCATTTGAATTTTGCACTCATCTATAAGTTTGCGCTGGATGATGATGAAGAAGTCGTAGCAGAGGCACAAACTATGGCTAAACCGGTAGATTCCTTGCCCAAAGAGCCAGAAAAACCGGCAGAGAGTGTCAAAGCAGTGGAGCAGTCGGAAGATGATGTGGATATCAGCAGCAACGCAGACTGTCAAAAGGAGATTGACTTTTTGAATCGGGTTGCACTGTATCATAACCACCAGAGGAATATCCAGAACAACAAGCCGAAAGATATACCGGAAGAAATCGATATTTCTTCAATTATTGACGAAATCTAACGGTAAGAATGCTCGCCAGCGTCCTGATTGATGCCCAGCGAGTATTTTTTTGCGCAAAAAAGTGCATTTAAAACGGCTCTTTTAAAAAATCTGGGTAAAGCAAAAGCCCAACCGTGGGGCGGTCAGGCTTTCAGGAGAACTTATATTATTAACTGGCAGTAGCCAGATTGTTTCTTGTAAGGATTCGGCGCACAGCTTCACCGACAAGCTCGGCACGATCTTCACCCTTGAGAACTCTCTCGGTAATGTCGTGGGCTTCATCCAGCCACTCCCGGCAGTCAATATCCGGCAGGGCTTTCTTCAGGGCACGGAATACAGGGCTGTACTTCGCATTATACGCCTTGGTACACCACTCCAGATTGTCCGCAGCATTGTTCTTCGGGTTCATATCTCGGTGGTTTACATCGGTTTTATTCAAAGGGTCATCATTTTCCACGAACAGCGTAGCAATCAGACGATGTAGATTGATAGAATGCGGATCATCGCAAATATCGGTCAACCGAACAACAACGTAGGGGTTTTTCGATCTATTGAAAACAAGAGGTGTTAGACGTTCTTTTCCAGAAGTTTTATTGGTGAACACCCATCCATCTTCGGTCACAAAATAATCTTCGTATTTATTACCGGCAAATTCTTCCAGCTCTTTGGCCTCACAAATAACACGATTGAACATATAGCACTTCGTATTTTCGGGGGTTACATCCTTGCCGTTGAACTCTCCAAAGGTTTGCCACGCCTGAAGTTGAAGTCCACAGACCTGTTTTTCCTGTCCGGGAATGGTTTTATCCCAACCTATATTAGTCGTGATAAGCAGCTTGTCAGCATCAACCCATAAATCATCTCCAAAATACAGACGATCATCTCTCAGGCTTACAGGAAGGAATACGTTGCGCTGGATAAACCATCCATCGTTATAGTCCTTTGTACGTCCAACAGGATATTCCCGAATTGAGATTTTCTTGTTGTTGTATGCTTCAATGAGCAGTGGAATATCTTCCTTGCTAATCAGCATTTGCATCCCACGCTTCATTTGCCTGTCTTTGCACTTTACAAAACCCTTATAGTTGGTAGCACGTTTAAAAATCTTCTCAACAGCTTTTTCCAGCATATCACAGCACCCCCAATCACAGTTCGTCAATGTCAGCAGGGGTGGTCGGCCAGAAACAGTTTCGTTCCATCTCACCATAGTCTCCGATCAGATCATGGATGGTGGTCACAACACGCTCCATGTGTTCCAGCGGCTCGATATTGCCTGTCTGGTAGGCCGTTGCAGTGCAGGAGTTAAGGTAGTCAACAAGAGCTTCCTGCGCCATCCGCTCCTCGTTCTGGTAAATTCCGAGTGCCTTGTAGGCTGCCACAGATACCATTGCAGGGGTGCGCTTCTCGCTAACGCCATCAATAATATTGGACACCTTCTTAAACAGGGTATTAACACGCTCATGGTCTACGCTATCACAGTGCGGCAGGGGAGCAACACTCAGAGCGTAGCTGTGGATTGCCTGCAGCTGCGCATCGGTGGCATAGTCCAGACACTCGTCCAGCGTCAGCATCATAGCAGCACGATCTTCCTCGGTCAGCTCAAAGGTTTCATCATCAAAATTATTATAGTTCTTCATCAATACGTCCTTTCTCTCACAGCACAAAGGTGTCAACAATCATGTGGTCTGGCTTGCAATCAGCACAAGTTACAGTGTTGCCGTCGAACGTCCATGCAAAACCATTGCAAACTGGGCAGACTGATACAGTGACTGTTTTCCCCATGCAATCATCATCCCACCAATGCTTTCCACGAATATACTTGCGAATTGGTTCAGTGGTCGGTTTGTCTTCCTTCTGGTAGAAGTGCATCATTTCGCCCATGTCAAGCGGAACGAACGCAGTATTGCATTTTTCATCAATAATACGCTTTCCATCGTCACGCCCCATCGTGTAACAAGTCAGGCCACACTTTGGACAGATGCTTGTGTACCATCCAGCGGGAGCCTTGCTTAGAGCATCATGTTTCATTCTTCCAGTAATTACCATAAATATGTCCTCCCATTATGGTTTCTACTCTTGATGGGGCACTCGCAGCTCCCCGGTAGTTGCTCATTTTTCGGTCATATAATATAAGAGTGGCAGAGCCACCAACACGACCAGCTGACTGCCAGTCGTTATGTCGTGTGTGTCTGGGTGCTGTCACCACCCGGCGGTGCATCGGCTGTCCGGTGCTTGATGATTTTATTATAATGGAAAATTGTTTTTTGTCAAACGTTCCGTTAGAGTGCTAATTTACTAAATGCCGTTGTATTTTTGAAAATACATAATTTATTCATAAAATGTTTTCTTTCAATTAAAATGAACGTAAATACGAATGAAAAATGTATTAAATTATTATTAACAAATTGAAAGTTTACTTTTGGTATTCGCGTCGCAGATTGTTTGCGTTGCTTTTGCCAATGTACTTTTGTTGCTGATTCGTTTTGCTGTTTTTTCAAACAAGGATATCATACTGGTATTAACATTTAAGCTACCCTAAATTTTCATTTTCCAGCACTCAAAAGAAAAGCTACACCCTACACAGGATGGAACTTTGAAACTTAAACAAGTAAAATCTTGGAGGTCTTGCCATTAGGTTACGGCGTGTTTTCAGCTTGTGTTGCTAGCTCATCCTGAACCAGCTTGACGTACTTCTTCAACGTGTTCCGGCTGATCTTGTGCTTCTCCATTAGTGTGACTTGCTTGATAGAGCGGTCTTTCAGGTAGGCCAGAATGTCGATGCGCAGTTCATCGGTCATCTTGTCGAGCTGGCCGGGTTTCCTTCCTTGCTTCTTACCGCTGTTCTTGATGCCGTCTGTAATGCGCTTTATGAGAATCTGGCGTTCTTGTTCTGCGCGGTCAAGCTCCACAATGAGCAACAGCTTGACGGTGCTTTCCAGACTGGTCTTTGCTACAAGATTCTGCTTTTCCGCAACATCGAGAAGCTGCTTGATGTAGGGGGTACTAACTGTTGCGTTGTCAAGAAAGATAAGCTCAACATTTTTGTTCAGTAGAGCCATATATTTTGCAAGGCCGTTTTCGGCTTCTCTGGTAAATCGGCTAATGTCCTTAAAGACGATGGTATCACCGGGGTGGACAGCTCTTTCTAGTTTTTTCCATTCTGGGCGGTCAAAGTTCTTTCCGCTTGCATCGTCCTTGAAATTAGCAAGATATTCTATTTCGTTGTCCTTGGCATACTTTTCCAGTGCGGCAGACTGACGGTTGAACTTTTGCATACCACGTTCCTCTTTGGTGCTGATACGCATATAACTCCAATAGTTCCCCATAATGAGATGCCCTCCAAAGCAATCAAATAAACATATGTTATTTTTCACTTTTATTGTAGCGTCAATTTTACCTGAGGTTAATAATATCGTGACACTTTTGTATGAAAACTATCTTGATAAAATATTTTGACAGTCGCGATGTGGCCGCCAATAAAAACTAAAAACTCACTTTCAAAGGACGGTGTGATGACGGAAAAGCGCTTCTTGGCTATCAGGAAGGGCAGAGCTATAAATCAAACAGCGTTCTTTTTCGATACCTACCAGAGCGACTGTAACAGCCCACGGAACGACTTTGCTGTTTTCCGGTACTCTTGAACTGCTGAAAAGCACTCACACGGATTTATTTGTGCCTTTAGTTGGTCAGACCCAACAGATAATCAGAGGAAACGTTAAACAGCACGGCTAGAGCGATGATACTATCATAGTTGGGTTGTGCTTGCCCCTGCTCCCATTTGATAACAGCCCGGCGGCTGGCGTTGATGGTGTCCGCAAGCTCTTGTTGAGTCATGTTGGCAGTATAGCGAAGGCGTTTTAATCTGTTAGAAAATTCACTCATTAGATAATCCTCCTTTTAAAATACATAAAATTGTTTTTGATTGACTTTTTGTTTTGGCGATATTATACTAAGGATGCCATATCGGCAGAAAAGAGGAAGAATTATGAACGATAAACAGAGAAAAGCTTTTTTATGTCCGCTAATTTTCGGAATAGTTCTTATTATTATTGGGTGCAGTATTAAACTTCCCGGCACTGCACTAACCACATACGGTTCGTTGGATGGAGAAACTTGCGATTCTGAATATTATCTTGGTGATAGATATTCTGCGATTGATGAGTATGTTGGTGGAGATGCCTACAACTACATTATTGGCGCATCACTTGTCGCTGGTAAAATTTCTGGAACAATAACAGCAAAGGCTGTATGCATTGTCGCAGGTATCTTATGTGTATGTGTTGGTTGCACGATGTGGATGCTTGTCCCCGAAAAAAATAAGGAAATTCAAAAAATTTGTTCTGCACTTCCTGAGAAATCCGATGTTGACAATGGGGATACTCTTGAAACAGAACAGCAGTAAGAAGAAATAGGATAATTTATAATAAGCACTTATTTTATGTAGGTGCTTATTTTTTTATCACTGCATCCAGAGCTTGCACAGCGTACCATCTGGCAGATACTGCACTCGGCGGGTCTGGCCGTCCTCGGTGACTGCATCCACATCAACCGCCACGCCCATGCGTTGGGCTTTCAGTTTGGCGGTTCTCACAGCCTGATAGAGAAGCGGTGTACTACCGCATTTTTCGCCATGCACCGAAATATTAAAAATAACAACCATCATTATAAACCTCTCAAAATAGCGGGTACTACTCTCACTCGTACCCTCGCTCTCTGTCTTGCCGATTTTAGTCGGCCTGTATGAACATCTCGCCGCAGTCGGCGCACATCACGCGGACTTCTTTGGTGCTGCGGATGATGGTGTGACACTTGGAGCATACCCAGCGGCGGGTGCTACTCTTTGCCTTGGGAGGTTTAGGCGCTCCGGTCTGACTGCTGCCGGGTGCCTTGCTGCCTGCTCCGGTGCCAGCCATATCCGACCATGCTAGCCGCTCAACCATCTGGATATCTTGCCAGCCTTGGAAGATAATGAAGTCTAACAGTTCCTCGGTGGGACTTGTGATTGTCCAGCCGTACTTGTCGTGATGGTCGATGTGCAAGCCGTGAGATTCGGCAGTCTCCTTAAAACGCTTGTTGTGGTACACGCCTTGATTGCTGGTGTCCTTGATACCATGCTCAAGATTGTACTCGTGTGCCATCTCATGCAAGAGGGTGGCGGCGGTCTCCTCGATGGGGCGGGAGAGGGTAGCGGACGAGAGATTGATCTCGTACTTGCTCTCTTGCCCTGCCTGCCAGACCTTGCCGACCGTAATGTGTCCGTATGCGGATGGGGTCTTTTTAAGGCTGATGATGGGTTCGGGCAACTCGCCGTTGTAGTAGTACTTGTTGAGTTCGCGGAACATTTTTTCCAGCTGTCCGGCGGCGCGAGAGGTCTTAACGGTCTGTTTCATTTTGTGAACTCCTATTCTCTTTACAAAAAAGAGGGGAGCGGCTATAATAGTCTTGTAAGAACCGCTCCCCAGCGGTCTGGGCTCTGTACAACGTCAACTTTGGTCGGTGGTCGTTGTATGGAGCTCTTTTCAATTTACAGTTAAACGCTGTCCGGTAACGGTCTTGCTGTACTGCTCATACAGGTCGGGGGCAACTGCCTTGATTGCCTTGCTGTCAAGTCGGGTCTGGCTGTAGTCGGACAGGCGGATTTTGTGGCAACCTACTTCCAGATAGGTGGCGCTCCGTTCGGCAAGCGCCGCCTTGATTTCAGCTTTCAGCTGTTCCTGTTCAGCCTGTGCGAGTTCAATCAGCTGTGCGGCCTCTTTGTACTGCTCGACCATTTCCAGAATCTCATTTGTGGTTTTCATTGTTGATACGCTCCTTTTTGATTGATGGTGTTTCGTTCGTTTTGTGAACTGCTGTTCACTGTCTATATTATAAGTCGACTGATATCAAAACGCAAGACGGAATGTTGCACAAGAATACCAGTCGACTTATTGTGCGAATTGTATAAGTCGACTGATTTGCGGATTGACAGGTGAACAGAGCATATTATATAATTATCTTATAAGGCGAAAGGGAGTGTTTCAAAATGTCGAGTGATGCACAAATAAGGGCAAGTGTTGCCCATAACAAAAAGATGGGCAGTATCACAATTAGACCGCCGAAAGAAGTTGACTCCCAAATTCGAGCAGCGGCAAAACAGGCGGGGGAAAGCCTATCAGAATATATTTTGAAAGCCGTTCAAGCCCGGATGGAACAGGAGCAGACCGAACAGTGAACAGGGGGCTATTTTCATTTTTCCGGCGGTGATCGACCCGGACAGTCGGGCTAGTACATTGCGATATATCATCCTTGTCTCCAAAATCCCTCCGAACAGGTGTGTACCATCTGGTACAGAGGTAGGGGCGGTTCCGCTGGTAGCGTCAATGGTTATCTTCGAATTGATAGGTGGACTAGTATTTTCATGCGCTTGGAAATGAGGTTTATTGGACAATGACTGTGTTATAATGCGGTCTATAATAAAAACATCGTCAGGAGGTTTAAATTATGGGACTGTTACTTGGTTTGGGTTTGCTTGGAGCGGCATTTGGCATTGATGCAGCAAAGCAAGCACCGTTTGATAGGGCACTGCGGCGTTTGGATAACGAATGGGGAACCTGCACATCGGAAGAGAGCAAGCGGTGTGATGCTCTGAAGTATGCAGTGCAGAATGGTTTGTGTTTCGAGGATGAGAAAAAGCCTGTGATTGAGTGGCAGAAACTGAGAGATATTCAATGGAAATACCAACTTTCTAAGCTCTCTTGGCCGAGAGAAGCTGCGATTCGAGACGTATGCCGTCTAGCTGCTCTTGATCGTGGTTTTGAATACAAGGGCTATCTGCGAAACACATGGACGAGTGGATATATTAGTGATCCAGAAAACATTCACAAGCTTGGGATTATCGGAAACGATAAAAATCCAAAATTTTCAGAACGTAGGGCGTTAATGACCGGACGAATATTATCATTTGAAGCAAACCACTCTGGAGAATTGAAATCTTACAGCGACCTTTTTGATTTTCTTGAAAAAGAAAAATGTACAACACAAGAACTGTACAACACTTATGCTAGAAAATTTCCAGATACATTTGAAAATGAAGATTTTAACGACTGTTATTATAATGGACTTCTTGCCGCATTAAATTATAAAAATTGGCTAAATCGTGGGAATGAGCCTCAGCAAATACCGGAACCTAAAAAGGTATCTCTTGTCACTGACGATTGATATTTAAAAAAGCTCGTCCAGCATAGAACCAGACAAGCAAAAATATTTTTTCAGACCGTTACCAGCAATGGCAACGGTTTTTGTTTAACCGGTTTTTTCTTCAGAAGCAGACCATGATATTGATAGGTGATGCTTGTTTGCAACACAGTTCTTAATTATTGTCAAGAGGGCAGTTCGGTGGTGCCCAGAATTAAAAGTGAACGTTCATAAATCAAATTCGTTTCAAGTTGCGACAGGTACAGCAGCCCTCAGATTGAGGAACGAGGTCGATGCAGCACATCATCAACTGTCGTCAGATTGACGACTGTTCAACTCATGTCAAATTGACACAGGTTGCCCGGAAAATTTCACAAAATGTGAACTGGCGTTCCTTTTTATCGTACCTTTGTCGTGGTATAATCATCTCAGAAGCCCACAAGTGGGCACAGAAAGGATGTGCAGCACATGGCAGATTACGGTTATTTTGGCAGCGGCGCAGAGGGTTACGCCCATTATTCGCAGACATTCAAGAGCACATTTCCTAATTCCAACTCCGGCAGTCGTGGAAGCTATCACAGTACAGTGCATTCCAGCCCATCGACACGAGTGGACACGGCAGAAAATAACTGTGCAGAGCCACAGAACAGCACAGATCAGGACAATGTAGTTATCAATTTGCTGTTCTCGCTTGGAATGCTGGGGCTTGCATTGGTGGTCTGGGCTGTGATTTTCATGGTGCTGTCGTAAGGATGTGTCACAAATCGACACCCTTGTAAGGGGGCGTCAAATGGTATCCCCGGCGGCATGGAACAAAATGTGCGTCGTGACGTTTCGGATTTTCCAGAAGCGGAGATTGGTTTATGCCCAAAATAGCAAAAACTACTCCACCGATTGCATCACCGATTCAATGACCGAAGAGGTATTTTACTCTTACTTTTGTGTCGTTTATGGTCAGTTTTGAGCGGATTTCACCCAGAAATGGGGGAATTTTGGGCTTTTTTCGGGAAAATAGGGTGTCTGGAAAGGCTGGAAAGTGGGGAAATATTATATCTCCACAACAAATACACTGGATTTTTCACACTCGAACAATGCTAAATAAATATCAAAAAACGGAAACACAAAGTAAATGCCCTCACTCCGTAGATGGAGCAAGGGCATTTTTAGTTAGGAATTTTTGCGGTATACAATATTAAGTCCGCTATCTACACTATAAGACTACGTAACCGTCACGTAATCAAATACTTCTTTCTGGCGTCCATCAACAGCACGTGTTTCTGTAATTTCCGTATAGAGCCAATCAGGGAGGTCCAAGTCAGCATTTAAATTTTCCACGAGGAACAGTGCATACATAAGATCTGCTTTATATGCTTGTGATTTTGATGAAGCGCCCCATGGATTAGAATTAATTGTAATAGACTTTCCATCCTTAGACACTGAAAGAATTAAACCATCACCCTTAAGATCAGCATACGCTTTAAAATTCGGGTTTTTCGATGAACCTTTATTCAATGCCCAAAGGTAGCTTATTAGATTAGTTTCTTTTTCACCTTCTACAAGCGATAAAACATCCACAACGAGTGCTCCATCGCCAGCAGTAAACTGATATTTCCCCTTTAACGTAAGAAAATGATTTTGAAATGCATTTTTATAGTAGTCATACAAGCTTTCTCGTACAGCAGCATAGTATCTTTGACCGTTTTGAGTTAAAGAGAAAGCCTTATAAGCAATAGAGCCATCCTTATATGTATAATAATAGCCAAAGTCCGTTTTTCCTGAAATTATAATTTCCTGATCTTTTGTGTACTGTCCATTGGCTACACTCTCTACTTGTATTTTATCCGTTTTTTCTTTGTTAGCAAAATTATGGAATTTTGTATCTCCTGAAATAGTTTCTGCAAAGCAGGGAATGGACAGCGACAGGCACAATGCAGCTGTCAACAGGAGAGCTAGAATTTTCTTTTTCACAATGATTCCTCCAATTTTTGTAATTTGAGCAGAACAGAACAATTACTATCACAAAGTTATCACCGTTTTGTGCAAGTGTCAAGCTAAAAGTGACAAGTTGATGAGATTTAAGGGATAATATTTTGGATAGCGTGCAAAAAAGAAGTGAAATTTACTTTTCGCGTTACCAGAGCCGTCAGAGAAGCCCTGCAACAGCCTTTGCAAAACAGTGACAAACTTACCCATAAAAACAGAAAAAATGTAAAACAGCCCAGGATAGCCCTAAAACAGCAGTAAACGATGAAAAAATGATACCTATTTAAAAGGGCGGTTTTATCGGTAAGAAATAAAGATGCGGATGGAACAGTGACATTCGGCAGAGAAATAGCAGGGGACGAAGCCTTTTTGACCTGAAAAGATGGGATAGACGGTTACATGACAAGACCCAAATAGCTGAGAGAAATCAAGTAGAAATTGAAAGTGTACTTATAAAATAATATCGTACTTGCGATAAATTTCAAAATGTGGTATACTGTGCTCAGACAATCAAAAGTGGCTCGTATGGATTCAGTGCACAGCAGTCCAGAACGTCTGGCACAGCCTGGAGAACGAAGAGGATCTGCCGGAATAAGCTTCCGCAAGGCTCTTTGCTCCTGAAATAAAACGATAAAAAGCCGCTTTTTGTGCTGCAAGGCACGAAAGGCGGCTTTTGTCTGCTATTCTTGCATGGCGTGTGGATAAGGGTTCCTTCTGGCATCAGAAAAATCGTACTCTGCACGCATATCCTCATCGGAGAATGGATTTTCCGAAGGAGTGCCGGTGGCTTTATCGTTCATAGTGCGTCCACAGACTGAGGATCTTAACAGTCTGCTCTTTTTCATAGACCTGATAAACAAGGCGGTGTTGGACGTTGATGCGGCGGCTGTATGCACCGTTCAGATCACCCACCAGCTTTTCGTACGGGGGAGGATTTTGGAACGGATCAACACGGATGATTTCAATGAGTGCCTTTGCCTTTTCGTCCAGATGGGCAGACTTCAGTTTTGGTACGTCCTTTGCAGCGGTTTTGGTATAAAGGATTTTGTACATTTACCACTCCACCGCCGTTTCGTCTACGCAGTCTGCGAGGGGAGTGGCGATTCCGTTCATGATCTTTTCGCGCATACCCGGTGCAGAGACCAGATACAGCGTTTCCATGATGCCGCTGTAATCTTCTTCAGACAGCAG
>ERZ1034882.811-NODE-811-length-13170-cov-16.015860_pt1 | contig 13170 bp, 14 predicted proteins | sample MGYA00520606_ERZ1034882 | MGnify/ENA primary metagenome ERZ1034882 (study PRJEB33766, sample SAMN09781726) | gut metagenome | biome: gut microbiome | host: Homo sapiens | place: Madagascar | study: EMG produced TPA metagenomics assembly of the PRJNA485056 data...
AAATAATATATTTAATTTGTTAATATCCATAACCAAAACCTTTCTATTTCAATGTTATCATATGTGTTGGCTTATTTACAACCTTTATTTTTTCGCTAATTCCAATTCCTGCAACCCATAAAACTTCGTTTCCATTGCATAGTAGGAATAAATCATTTTTTTTGTGTTGCGGAATTTTTTTCTCATTCAAGTATTTTTTTAATTTTTGCGAACCTCTTGAACCTAACGGATGAATTTTATCTCCATCTTTTCTATGTCTTAGGATAAAATCAATTTTATCAATACTTATATATGCGGTAAAATCTTTATCGCCAGGATATTTCTGGGGAATTTCATCATATTTTTGAATTGAAAAATTTTTCCCATCAAAGTTATAATCACCACATTCTTTTATAGAAATTTCGTCATTATTTTTTTCTGTTTTAGAGATAACTTCAACCTTTTTGTTACTAACAAACAACCACAAATTCTCTTTTAATGATAAGGTTTTTCCTGATTTTGAGGATTTATTTTTGTTTATAAATTTTTGGATATTTTCGATTTTTTCTCTGTCATAGTCGATTTTATTTTCTAATAAAATGTTATAAATAATTCTTTTTTGCTCAATTGGAGATGAGTTTAATATATCATTATTCAATTTCAAATTTATCAATTCATTATCTTCTTTTGCTAAATTTGATAAAGAATTTAGAGCATCTTTGACATTTGGATTGATTTCTTGCAAAAGAGGAATTATTTTATGGCGGATAAAATTCCTTTTATATTTTTGATTAGAATTAGAACTGTCAATATTTGGCGACAAGTTATTATCTTTTATGTATTTTTCAATTTCTGTTCTTGATGTTTTTAAAAGAGGTCTGTAAAAAATATCTCTATGTTCTAAAATACCTTGCAAGCCGATAGTTCCGGTTCCTTTTATAATTCTATAAAGAACAGTTTCGGCATTATCATCATAATTGTGAGCAGTAAATACGATATTTGAATTGAATTTTTTTGCACATTTTTTTAAAAATTCATATCTAGCCTCTCTTGCTGCAGTTTCTGTTTTTTCGATATCGTCTGAGAGGGTTTCTGTGTAATATTTAATATTTGCGTGGTTCGCAAATTCTCGGCAATTTTGTTCTTCTTGTCTGCTTTCTTCTCCTCGCCAATTGTGGTTGAGATGTACGGCAACAATATCATCAGAAATTTTACTCAAAACATCTAACAGGCACATTGAATCGTACCCGCCCGAAAAAGCAACGATAAATGTGCCTGTTAAATTGTATTTATTTATAAATTTTTCTACGCAATCCTTAATCAATTAAGCCTCTTGGAATTTTTTTACTCCCTCTTTAATTTCAACTGCGTCAACTCCTAATTGTTCTAACGCTTTCATTGCAAGCGAATTAGGCTCAGTCGTCAATGCTAAAAGCATGTGTGCTGACTCAATTTTTTCTTTATGGTCTTTTTTGGCAAGTTCCCACGCAGTTTCTAAAACTCTTTTTGCACGTTCCGTAAACACGATTTCTTTATCGTAATATTCGTTTCCAAAGCCAATTAAGTTTTCAACAACTGCTCTAGCATCACGCATTGTAATCTCTAGTTCTGCCAAAACTTGACCGCCAATACCTGTACCTTCTCCGATTATGCCTAATAAAAACATTTCAGTTCCAACAATATTTCTCCCCAACCTTCTCGCTTCTTCTTTTGCAAGTCGAAGGATAGTTAATGTTTCAGGCATTTGCTTTTCAATCGGTTTGATAATGCTGTGTGCCAAATCATTTGCAGGCACTTTCATTTCTTTTAAGATATCGTAGGCAATTCCTCGTTTTGTTTTCAACATTCCGAGTACAATATGCTCCGGCAAAACGACTGAAGAACCGAGTTCTTTGGCTGTTTCTAAAGCCATACTCATTGCTTTGAAGGCATTTGGTGTAAAAATTATTTGTCTGCCTTCATATTCGGATTGTCTTGATTGAATATTTGCCAATTTTTCATCAAAGTTTTCACTTGTAATTCCATATTGAGCAAAAATTTTAGTTAATTCCGAATTTTTATCTTCTAAAATTGATGACAAAATCTGTTCAGTTCCCATAATTTCATAATTTGAAGTGGAAAGTTTAGCTGCTGCTCGTTCAAAAACTTTTGATGCTGCTTCATTTTTGAATATGTCATCAGTTTCTTGTGATTTATCCTCTTTTTTACTTTTGTGTTCATCGTATTCAGGATGATATAAACGTTTTGTTTTCTTTTGAACAAGTTTTTCCAGGAGAGATTTAGACTTGTAAATATCAAAGCCTAAATCTTCCAGAATTTTTACGTTATTGGATTTTTTGTCAGTAATTACAGACAAAAACAAATGCTCATACAAAATTGTAGGGTTTCCTGATTTGTTAGCCAAATCAAGTGCTTTCTTTAAAATTTCTTTATATTCATCGTCAAATGGTAAAGTTTGATTTTGAACAGTTTTCCCACCGGTTAATGAAATATATTTCCCAATTTCTTTCACCAATTTTTCATGAGTAATGTCGTAAGATTTAAAAATTTTCAAAGAAATTCCTTTTGCTTCATCGAACAAAGCTAACAAAAGATTTTCAGGTGCAACAATTGACGCTCCGGCTAATTTTGCATTCTCTTGTGAAGCACTTACAACATTAATTGCTTTTTCTGTAAATTTTTCAAACAAAACTTATTCCTCGTCTTCGTCTTCCATGTTTTCTACGTATGTAGCTACTTTATCAAATGCTTCATCGTCATCAATTGTTTCAAACAAGTATTCGTCGCCATCTTTACTTAATCTCATAAGAACAACTTCATCTCCTTCTTCTTCCTCTACAGGTAAAAGAAGTGCATATTCTTGTTCGTCAACTTCTACGATATCAAACAATTCAAATTTGATTACGTTACCGTTTTCGTCAACGGTTTCAATGATTTGATCTTCATCTGCCATAATTATAATTTCCTTTCTTTTTATTTTAATCTTGATAGGTACTGTTCCAGTATAATACAAGCACTTTCAATATCAACCAGTCCTTTGTTTTTTCTGAAATCAATCTTTTTTGCACGTAAGTTTTCTTCCGCAGTGTCAGAAGTTAATCTTTCATCTTCATAGATTATCTCATAACCTTGAATTTTTGCGGCAAAGTCTTTGCAATCTTGTGCTTGCGCCCCTTGTGTTCCATCCATATTGAAAGGAACTCCTATAACAATTTTTTTTACATTATTGTTTTTTGCAATATCCAAAATTTCGCTTATTGCCTTATCTTCCGGTAGGCGAGGTACGCAAGAATGGCCGTTTGATAGCATTAAAAGGTAGTCGCTCAATGCAACTCCAATTCTTTTTGTTCCAATATCAAGTGCCATTATTTTGTACATTATTCTTTAACCCACATATCTTCAATCTGTTTAACTTTTGCGATATCTTCTTTTGCATAAAAATATTCGTATATACTTTTTCTCAAAATGTTTTTGAAAAGTTCTCGAATAAGTTTTTTATCATTATACAAAGAATATAAATTTTGTGCAGCTTTTTCTTCTTTTGCGTAATGTTTTAATATTGCGCAATTTAAAATTCTTTCAGTCCAAATTCGGCTTTCTTCAGGGTAAAAGACTTTTTCTAAATTATTTTCAATATATTCTTCAAAATTATCTGTTTCAATTTTTTCAATCCCTCTTAAAAATTCTTCAAATTCGTCACTATAAGTGCTATTTAAGAACCAATAATCGGTGAAATCATAAGTCAAAATATTATAAAAATCTTTATCTGAAAGTTGTGTTACTCTATAATTAAGTTTGATTGTAGCCGGCTCAATATCTGCTAAAAGATTGCGCCAGCATACATATTCATAAGGCATTTGATGTTTAGATAATTTTTCTGCCTTAATCAAAATTGATTTTAAAACAGAAGGCTCTAAATCTAATGCTCTCTGACCTCTGTAAAATCTTTCTACAATAGTATTACATTCAAATTTTGTTATGTTATTAAACCCAAAACAATCTTTAATTCCGTGATAATCGTCAATTACGATTGCTACAAACTGAACTTTTCCACTTTGTGTAATTCTTGAGATTATAATTGCTTGATATCCGTGTCCGTCTGGATATGTTATGCAAAATTTGTATGGTTTTGAATTTTTTAACAATTTTTTATAAAATAGATGCGAATTATCTTCTCTAATTCCTGCAAGTTTTAAAATTGATAAATTCTTTTTTACTGTGGAAACTAAACTTTCATCTATAAAATCAAGTGATGTATTTAGTGCGTGATATGCCAGTTGCGATTTTGAATTTCCTAAAATATCTAAAGCTTCTTTCCCTGCAGGAGTATCAGACATTGATAAAAATACAGGTACAAGCATATTCGCCAATTCGTCTTTTGAGTAATCATTACCTAAAGATCGTAATAAAGTTATTTTGTCATCCTCTGATAGTGAACTTAAAAAATCAAGAAAATCAATCTGAACTTCCGGATCAGCCAGTGCGTTATCAAGAATTTTTTTAGTATCAGATTCTACAAGTTCATCAGGGTTGTCTAGGTATTGTTCACATTCTTCGTAAGACCAATTTGTGTCAATATCTCTTAACAAATCTAATGCAAAAATTTTTGCTTGGTTTGATGCCATTGAATTTTTTATAATGCTCCACAATTTTTCAGACAACTCTTTTGTGTCGCAGTACCTTAATAAAAGAAATTTTAAAAGAGGGGCATTTAATTGTTTGCTATTTATTTCTTTCAGCAATAATTTGATGATTATTGATTTATCTTCCTGTGCATCAAGCATGCGATAATGAACTTCAAAATTTTCAAAATCGCTAACACCTTTTAATTCCTCAAAAATTCTTGCAATTTCTGCTTTTATCTCAAACGGATTAAGCTCAAATTCGTTCATCATTAGCGAGCTTTCCCCCAAAAGGCATCTAAAATTGCCTGAGCTTCTGCAGATGGCATTCTATCATTCAAAATTAAATATTGTACTGCTATCATGGCGCATTCTGAACAAATATTAACTCCCGGTCCTTGAACCATTTTTAATACTTGCGTGTTTGGGCGACCGCAAAAACTGCAATAAACAAGTTCGTCATGGTTTTCTCTATGTTCATGATGTGCGTGTTCCGCATTTTTTTCTCTTTTTGCTCCTAATTTAATAACCTTATCTTCAGACATTTTCTTTACCTCACAAATTTATATTTGTAACTTTTATGAATATAATTTGCCAAATATTTAAACTTATTTTATAATAAAAATTACAAATAATTTTATGAGGTTGATTATAGCATGAAAAAAGCTTTTTTACTAGCTAGTATATTGTTTATTTCTGTAATATCTACGGCATGTATTAATAACTTTGCGGTACAGGAACTTAACAATAAAGCAAAAGATTTTATGGACAAAGGGGATTATGTTTCAGCGATTGAGCGATTGAAGTCAAGTGTAGATTTAGATGGTAGTGTGTTTGAAACCCAATACAACTTGGCAGTTGCTTATACAAAGGCAGAAGACTATTCCAATGCAATCAAAACTTACGCAGCAGCCATTAAGTTAAATCCTGATTTCGCTGATGCTTATTATTCATTAGCAGTTTGTGAAGAAAATCTTGCAAAAGATATAATTTCGGGTGCAGTTAAAGTTAATGACGATGGTACTATTGAAAAAGTTGAAGAAATAGATAATGAAGCTGAAGAGGTTAAAGTTGTTTTATCAGACAGAGCAAAAGAAACATTGGGAAAACTTTTGAATGACGCTATTTCGGATTACGGTTTATACCAAGATAAAAGCAACGAACCTGATGATAGAGCTTTTGTAGATAGAAAAGTTAAAGAGTTACAGCAGTTATTGGCTGAGAATGCAGTGAAATAAGATGTTTCAATCTCCAACTGATGTTGCTTTTAGCTTGTTTGGTTTTCCTGTATATTTTTATGGGATAGTACTTGCAATTGCAATATTGATAGGTGTGTATGGTGCATATTTATTGTATAAAATTTTTTATAATAGAGCTGATGCTTCAAAAATAATTGATTTTTCTCCGTATATAATTATCATTGGTATAATTGGGGCAAGATTGTATTATTGCATAGTTAATTTTTCTTATTATGTAGAGCATCCATTAGAAATTTTTTATATAAGACAAGGCGGTTTATCTATTCATGGGGTAATAATTGTTGGCATTATTGCTCTTTATTGTTTCTCAAAAAAATATAAAATGTCTTTTTTGAAACTTATTGATGCTTTTTTGTGTGGAACTGCTTTAGGACAAAGTATTGGAAGATGGGGCAATTTCTTTAACTCTGAGGCTTTTGGCTCTCCGACAAATCTCCCTTGGAAACTATATATTCCGATTACTCATCGCCCGACTGAATATATAAATTTTGAATACTTTCATCCCACTTTTCTGTATGAAAGTATTTTAGACTTTTTAATTTTTATAATTCTTTTGTTAAGTTTTAAAAAACTGTCTAAACACCCCGGAATGTTGGCCTGTATTTATCTAATAATGTATTCGTTTGCAAGAATTATTGTTGAACATTTTAGGGTTGATAGTGTTTTAAATATTCATGGAATTCCTGTAGCGCAACTGGTTTCTTTGATTATTATTGCTTTTGCTTCAATATCTTTGGTTGTTTTGAGTAAAAAAAATGAAAATAGTTGATTTGATTTTTCTCCTTATTTGAGTTTAAATTAAATTGTTATGGATATGGATAAAAATTTACCTCAGAACGCTTACAAAAAAGCCTTGATTTGGCTTGGTGGCGGACATTTTATAAATGATATATACACAGGTGTCTTAAATCCGATTATGCCTTTTATAGCGGCTAAAATTGGAATTTCAATGGCAATTGCAACAATTATTCTTACAATTTCGCACATATTTTCATCATTGTTGCAACCTTTGTTTGGCTTTTTTGCCGATAATAATGTAAAAAGATCTTTTATATTTTGGGGATTAATTTTATCTTCATTGTTCATTCCGATGTCTGCGATGGCAAATAAACCGTTGATTTTGGTTTTGTTTATAATTATAGGTAGTATCGGTTCAAGTTTGTTTCACCCTCAAGCTTTAGGTTTTGCGTCAAGATTTGCAAAATATTCTGATGTTGGGAAGGCAATGGCAGTGTTTGTGGCGATGGGAACTTTGGGATATTCTTGTGGACCGATTGTTTCGTCAGCAATAACACAGTTTTTAGGAATGCACAGAATGCCATTAATGACTGTAGTTGGTTGTATTTGGGCTTTATTGATGTTTTATTTTGTTCCAAAGTTGTCTAATTCTGCTCAACCTGTTAATAAAATTGATTTTAAAATAGCTTTCAAAAGAATTTTATCTAATAGAAAGTTGAATATTTTAAACCTGATTGCGATGATGAAAACAATGATTTCGTCAGCTTGTTTTATATTGCTTCCGTTTTTGTGGAAAAGTATGGGGTATAAGCCGTTTTATATTGGGATGGCATTATTTGCATTCATTTTTGCAGGTGGAATTGGTTCTTTAATAAGCAGTAATGTTGAAAAAAAGATTGGTTCTGCGAATGTGTTTTATATTTCAATGATTTCTACTTTGCCATTAATGTTATTGTTTGTTTTGACTTACCATTCACATCCGACTTTGTCGCTTGTAATTTTTGTAATAATGGGGTTTGTTACAATGATGGCAACACCGGTAACTATGTTGATGGCTCAGAATGTCTTGCCAGAGTACAAAAGCATTATTTCTGGTTTTATTAACGGATTTTCTTGGGGAATTGTGGCAATTGTAATGTCTATGTTAGGATTTGTTGCTGAAAACTTTGGGATTACAAATGTACTATTGTTTGTTGCCATAATCCCTGCAGTTTGCTCCGTATTAGTAAAAGAACTATTTAAAGATAACAACTAAAACATTTTACTTAAAAGTAAAACATTATAATTACATTATTTATCCTAATACATTCAAAGATTTTTTCAATTCATTATTTTGATGCTTGCCGGCTATTTTTTCTTGTAGGTATGCAACTTTATAAAGTAGGTTATTCGTTAACAAATCAAGGCTAAGTTTTTTATCTATTTTGTTAAGCATTGCGGTGTCATGTTCACCTCCAAATGCATGTGTATTATTTATCCCATTAACCATAGAATTTGCAGCATTCAACGACATAAATGCGGCGTTATTCATTGTGTTAACTGCGTTAAAGCGTGCAATCGATGAAACTAACATTCCTTAACTCCTACATGTCTCCTACAAATCTAATTATAGAATAATGCCTGCAAAAAATCAAGTGTTAACTTTTGTAACGAATTGGGTAGTATTTGAAATTAGATATTATTTATATACTTTATATATATGAGCGCATTAAATAATGCGAGGATATTAAGAGAGAACGTTTAAATAAGAGAGAGCATAAATTCCTATTCCTTCCTAAAAACAAATTTCAACCTTCTTAATTTATTTAAGAAGGCTTTTTCTTTTTTTTACCATCTGCGACAATTATTAGTCCATACCTCATATATTGGTGTAGAGATTTCGCACGTAGCCCACTGTCGCACATATTATTCCATACTTCATATATTGGTTGAGGGTTTTGCATGTAGCCCTCTCTCGCATTTATTATTACATACCTCATATATTGGTGTAGAGTTTTTGCACGTAGCCCTTTGTGACAATTATTGCTCAATAAAAACCTCCTGAAAGAAATTCTCTCAGGAGGTTTTCGTTTATTTGTAATTGAAACTAGTCTTTTTTCAACAAGCCAATTTTGTGGATTTTGATGAAGTTTGTACCACCAACCAACAATTCAGGAACTGAACCTGTGATTAGTACAAAGTCATCTTTTGACAATCCTAATTTGCCAATTAAAAATTCATCTAATTCTAACAAAGATTTTTTGTCGATAGATGCTTCAAAGTTCAAAGGAATTGGGTAAACACCTCTGAACAATTTAATGTTACGGCAAACTTTTTTGTCTGGGCAGCAAGCGAAAATTGGAACACTCAATTTGCCTTCTGCTAACATTGAAGCAGTAAATCCGCTACCTGTTAATGCAATAACTGCTTTTACAGGCATTTTTCTTGCCATATCAGCGATTGACATACCGATTGCCATTGCTTGAGAATCTTTTTCTTCTTCAACCATTTTTCTAGGGAATTTATTTTTTCTCATAAATGTTGAATCAAGAACATAATCTGCGATTTTTTTCATCATAGCAACTGCTTCAACCGGATATGCACCTGCTGCAGTTTCACCTGATAGCATGATTGCATCTGTTCCGTCAAGAATAGCATTTGCAACGTCAGAAGTTTCTGCACGAGTAGGAATTGGGTTTTCAATCATGCTATCTAACATTTGTGTTGCAACGATAACAACTTTTCTTTTTGCATTTGCTTTTCTGATGATAGTTTTTTGAACGATAGGTACTCTTTCATTAGAAATTTCGATACCCAAATCGCCTCTAGCTACCATGATACCGTCAGAAACTTCAATGATTGCATCAATGTTGTTAACTGCTTGAGGTTTTTCGATTTTAGAAATAATTCTTGCAGTGTAGTTTCCATGTTTGTGAAGCAAATCTCTCAATTTAACAATATCAGATGCTTCTCTAACGAAAGATAAACCTAAATAATCGATATCGGCATGTGCTGCAAATTCAACAAATTTTAAATCTCTTTCAGTTAATACATCAAGACTGCCTTGAGAACCAGGAATGTTGATACCTTTTCTTTGTTTCAAAAGTCCGTCAGTTAATACTTCTGCAAAGATTACTCTATCTTCAACTTTTTTTACTTCAAGTTGAATTTTACCATCATCAATCATGATTTTTTCGCCAGGAGTAACGTCATCAGCCATGCCTTTGTAGTCTACAGGAAGAATATCTCCTGTAATTTCCGGTTGGTGGCGAAATTTAAGGATTTCTCCTTTATGAATTTCAATTGATTGAGGAAGTGTTCCTATTCTGATTTTAGGTCCTTGTAAGTCAAGCAATACAGGAATTAAAGTCTTTTCTTCTTCTTCAATTTCTCTAATGTAAGACAAGTTTTGTTTGTGCATTTCAACATCGCCATGTGATGAATTTAATCTGAACATGGTTACGCCAGCTTTAAAAAGCTCTCTGATTTTTTCTTTTGTAGATGATGCAGGCCCTAGAGTCGCAACAATCTTAGTCATTGTGTAATTATCCATACTTTTCCTTTCTTAATTGGGTAAATTATCTATAATTATAATGTACATGTTTACAAATTTTTTAATCTACGATACAATTATACACGAAAAAGGTTTACTGGTAAATATGAGGAATTAAAGATGAACAAATTTATTTCTGGATTAATGATTTTAGGTTTATTATCATTAACAGTAGCTCCTTCTTTTGCAGCAAATATTGCTGATGTAGGAGAAAATTACTGGGCAAACAAAGAAATTAATATCGTTGTTGATAACGATATCATGTCACTTAACGGAAAGCAATTTAATCCTGAAGGTAAAATGACAAGAGTTGAATTTGTTAATGCCCTATTGAAAGTTTTATCAAATGAAAATTTGAATGTTAGTATTGAAAACAAATTTTCAGATGTAACAAAAGCTACAAAAAGCTATGAAAACATTTTACGTTCTCAACAATTAGGTTTGGTATATGGTTATCCGGATGGAACTTTCCAACCAGAAAGAACAGTTTTAAGATCAGAAGCACAATCAGTAATCAGCCATATTACAAAAGACATGAATGCTGATAAATCAATTTTGAATCAATTCAAAGATGCTAATGCAGTTCCTGCTTGGGCTACTAATGTTTATGCAAAAACTATTAATTATGGTATTTACGTAAACTACCCTGATTCAAGAGAATTAAGACCGAATGACAATTTGTCAAGAGCAGAAGCAGCAGTATTATTAGCTAGACTTAAAGGCAAATTAGACTTAGTTAAACAAGAATACATCGGTGCAACTACAGTTGAACACTTGGCTGTTACTAAAAAGGCTCCTAATAACGAAGTAAAAGTTAACAATGTTGAAAGAGTGATTTCTGAAGGTAACGTTTTGGCAGTTGCTTTTGAAGACAAATTTAAGTCAGAAGAACACAAAGCCGGTGATATTGTAACATTTGTTGCTCCAGAAAATATTAATACTCAAGAAGGAACTTTGGTTCTTCCTGCTGGAACTAAATTTGTTGCTCAATTGAATGAAGTTAGAGATCCAAAATGGTTCAACAAAAATGCTCGAGTTTATCCTCAATTAACTCAAATTGTTCTTCCATCAGGTGAACAAGTAGCATTTAATGCTAAACCTTTTACAAAAGATAATTCATTAAAAGAAGGTCCTTGGATGACAGCTGGTAAACTTGCATTATGTACGGTTTCAGGTGCAGCAGTTGGTACTGGTGCAGGTGTTGGTTTTGCATTTATTCCTGATCCAACTAAAATTGGTACAGGTATTGCAATCGGCGCTCCTGTAGGTGCTGCAGTTGGCTTGGCTACCGGTTTGGTAACTAAAGGACTTCAATATCACGCTAAATCAGGCGAAGTTGTTTATGTTATCTTGTTAGATGATGCTTCAGTTCCTGCAACTAAAGCGGCTCTATAAGAATTAATATAATTCAATAATTTCAAAAATAAGGTTTGTAGTTTTGCAAGCCTTATTTTTTTTGCTTGTTTAGTCTAACCAAAAAGTATAATATACATTGCCAAACTGTGTATCGTAAAATTTTCAATAAAGTTTAAAATGAATATATCCATAAAATTACCTTCCCTGTTAAGAGAAGGTGGGGATGGGTGCTAGCATTTAAGGAAAATTCTTAACTCTCTAAAATGTCCTCCACTTGCGAGAGGTCCGAAATCTTTGATTTCGTGGAGGGGGAATGTAACACATTAACTATAGGAGTATTGTATGAAAAAGTTATTTATTTCGTTTGCGCTCATTGGAGCAATTTTGTTTTCTGCACAAAGTGCATTTGCATGGGAGGGTGTTCAATCATTGAACCCAATGCCTTACATTTCTTATTTGAACCCACTGCCTTATGTCGGAATAGGTGAAAACAAAACAAATTTTAGCTTAAATCCGTTTACAGGTTTTAAAAATTGTAATAAATGTAAAGTTAAAAAAGTAAAATGTAATGAATGTACAAAACCAAAAATCATGCCATGTCCGACTTGTAAGAAAGCTTTTGCTGATTGTGGATGTAATAAAATGGAAAGAGTTTATGTCGTTCCAATTCAACCAAAATGCTCATCTTGTGGGAAATAGTTGATTGAAGAAAGAGTATAGTTAAACTGACTGAATCATAAAAACAAAACGTAGTAAAAAAGTTGGTTTTCGGCATTTAGTTCAAGTTTCTATACTCTTTTTTTATATTGAAATTTGATTTAAAATGTGTTAATATATATTATGTAAATATATCTAATCAGGGAGTATGTTGATTTGAATAAAATGTTAAAAAAATTAAAAGCTTATACATTGGCAGAAGTGGTAATTGTAATGCTTGTAATTGCAGTTGTTGCCGGTGTAAGTATAAAAATTACAAAAGCTAAATTAGATAATATTATTTCATATACTTATTATATGGGGTATTCGACCCTTAGAAATGTCACAGGACAAATGTTAGGGGATTTTAAATCAACAGATGATAAATATACAGAAGTTGGGGTATTGGATGTAGTTGGCAAAAAATTTGCCTTTTTAAATAATTTCTTTTTAAGACCCGTTGAAGCTAAAACAGTTAAATACTACTCTTGCGCTGAAGAAGTTTACTGGATTGCTTATGGTGGAGCAATTTGGGCGGATTGTGGTAGTGATGCTGAAGCTACAAGAGAATCAAATTATACTCGTCTAGATAATTGGACAACAGATAAATCTTCTTTAAATTGTAGGTCAGTTTGTGCAGCAACTAAATCTTGGAATAATTATTATCCTAATCCCTCAGCTTCAAAATGTCCTGGAAAAAGAGGAGGTTTAAATACATATGCTGATCCAGGATATAGTACATCAGATTATTGTAATTATCCTTGTGGTGATGGAAATAATAATTGTGGCTATTTTACAGAAGTCGAAAAAACTTGTTATAAATCATATAATAGTACAATGACCTCTTTAGAAGGAAGTTATTGTGTTGCTTATACAGATGATGGCACTCCTGACGAAACCCCAACACCATCAGAACCCGAAACTTGTACCGAACCATCACAAGCCACAAAAGACGCACAATATTGTCAAGGTAAAGAATGGAGTTCTG
>ERZ1034882.813-NODE-813-length-13148-cov-57.343084_pt1 | contig 13148 bp, 13 predicted proteins | sample MGYA00520606_ERZ1034882 | MGnify/ENA primary metagenome ERZ1034882 (study PRJEB33766, sample SAMN09781726) | gut metagenome | biome: gut microbiome | host: Homo sapiens | place: Madagascar | study: EMG produced TPA metagenomics assembly of the PRJNA485056 data...
CTTAAACATTACTCTTGACAACTGTACAACACCGACTGATTGAACTAACCGATGTACTTCATCTTCTTCCTCTTTAGTCATAAATTCATCTCCTTTTGTTTTTGGATTTATTATTTGTTCTTAGTTCCTCATTCTTAATGAATAAGGAAATTTCTGCAAAAATAAACAATTCTGCACAATAATATTTATTTTGAGTAAAATTTTAAAGTTAAACTTTGCTAAAGTAACAATCCGTAAGCAAATTATTCGTATATTTGCACAAATTAAACATTCAAATTTATGAAGAAGAAAATTATAGCCTATACTATAGGCATACTTGTTTGTATCATCATAGATGCTGCATTTGTTGCAATAGCAATCCATCATGAAGCACCTATCTCTGATTATATCCTGATGGGTATATTCCTGCCTATTGTTGATGTTGCGTTTCTAGCTTTTGGTGGTTTATGCTTAAAGAAGGAGTGCTTGGTTATCAAATTGCCTGGTACAGTAGATGATGATAGTCTGCCTAAGTTAAAATAGGAACAGAAAAACTTGAAGAGTAAATGCAAGAAGAAGGGAGTGTTGTTTAGCACTCCCTTCTTCTTTATCTTTATCTGCCTTGCTCATCTTCCATATTATTAGCCTTATCATTGGCTAAAAAGTGCCCTCTTAAAACAATCAGACCTAAACCAATAATATTCACTGTTGTAGTGGATAGTATAGTTATCATGATTTCTGGAGGAATCTCTATAATATGATATACCTTCTTTTCATCAGTATGCAAATCTACATAACAGGCAACTACTATCATAAAAACTATCAGAAGATATGTGGCAATAACACGTAAAGACCATTTTTCCAACCTTCTTCTAGCCTTAGTGTTCTCAACAACCCTATGTAACTTAGTCAGTTCCTTGCTCTTTTGAATATTGTCTGTAGAGGTTGATTCAGAATCAAGTAAAGTCTGAACTATATCCAATATATTCAAGTCTTTCTTTTCTTCCTTGAAAGGTTTACTAAAGAAGAACTTGACCCAATAAGGAATATAATACCCTAGATGAATTAGGTAATGATACCACTTTAAGGCATGTTGGGTAAATATAGAATTATTTTCCATCGAATACTCTATTTTGAGGGTCACTAAAATATTGTTCTATCAAAGAATTATCGATTACAGTATTCCAAGGCTTTTGCTCTGTAATAACCCCATCAATTTTCTTGTATATAGTATTGTACCACGGAGACCCCTCTATATGTGACCACTGAGTTAGAGCATAGGCTGTCTTGTTGCACATGTTGCCAACAATATCAACTATTAGGTCTAGTGTCTTTTGGTCTTTTTGAAACGCCTCAATTTTGTCTTGTGAGAAGAATTTATTATCAATCATTTCACAAGACACTACTTTTTTATTAGGAATTGGGAACACTGGTCCATAAGTCCACGCTTTAGGAGTATCATCATTAAAAAGAGGCTTCCTATTATCTGCCAAATATGCACCATAAATGTAGAACAAGATTTTATTTACTTGGGTCTTGTTCAACAACGTATGATAAATGTTTGTAGCGACAAACTGTACCAAACGTGCATAATCTACACTTGTAAGAGTAACCATAATTTATTGTGATAAATGATTTTGCAACTTCATAATTTCTTCTTTTCTGCTGCAAAGTTAATAATAATATTAATAACAACAACGTTAAGAATTTTAAAACAATGTTCTATTTAGATTTATCTAAAATAAGCCAAATATGTATATCAAATGTACCCCAAATGTATATCTATTACCACTCTTTGCAAACTGTAGTTGATATATTGGTTATTCGCTATGTAAAGATTTATTTAATTGTAGAGGACAGGTAAACAACCTGCCCTCTACCTTATTTACTCCCCATACTTTGTCTCCTCATACACCAAGTTGTTATTCATTTATTGCATAAGATACATTTGATGCCGAAAAAGTCATAGTGACACGTTTACCATTATGGGTAGCACCATTGTATGTTATTCTGTCATTAAGAACCAACTGGAATGTGCCAGATACCTTACCATTAGAATGCAGAGCTGAACCAAGTTCCTTAACATCGCCAGTAACCAAGGTGTCTTCAAAGTTTATCTCAGACAGCTTTGTCAGTCTGCCCAATGTATTGATGTTGCCACTCAGCTTATTAGAATAAGCAGAGAAAGTAGCAAGTCCTGTCAAATCAGAAAGAACACTAACATCGCCACTTATGTTTGTGTTAGACACTATGAGTGATTTTAATCCCTTATTACCGGCTATTGTACTTATATCACCACTCATTTTTGTCTTTCCGAAATTGAGATAAGTTAACTGTGTTGTGTGTGATAACGAGGACAGATCTCCACTTACATCTGTTGTATTAAATCCTATTTCAGACAAATTACTCATAAGTGACAGACCATCGATATTTCCATGTACCTGAGTTTCATTAAGAATCACAGAAGTCATTCGCTTACACTGTAGTAATTGTGCTAAATCTACATCAAAGCCATTTCCTGAAGAATTAATCTTGGTAATAGCATACTTGTTGAAAAGGCTAATCATACAAGGTCTTGATGTTGGGAAGACCTTTGTTTGTGATCCTGCACTTGCCTTCATTGTATTACCTAAAACGGTGTTCTCTTCGTTTTTGAAAGAAGCACCTTCAATTTTAAGGTCTGCCTCCTCGTCATAATACACAGAGAAACTTGCAGACCCTTTATCAGCAAAGTTAATTTTTACTTCTCCCAACTTTAAGATGGAGTCATTGTTGACAACACCTTTTAATTTTGTAACTAAACAATTATTCATAATATATATATTAAATTAAACATTAAAAGGATTAACTCTGTATGGTGTATTTGTACCACTATGGAACTCTAGTTTTTTCACAGCTCCAGTATATGTATTTTCACTAACATTTGTGGCAGCTGTTGTGAAATCGTAATATCCACATATTGGCTGTCTCGCATAATTAATGAAAATCTTTCCTTCATCAAACATGAATGCCGATGACATAATATCTGATTTGTATTCCTCTATCTGATATATTTTGTACTCAATTATTTTCTTGTTTTCAAAGTCAATAGCCATCTGGATAATTCGTGAAGGCTGTCCACCTGAAGGATTATTCACATTTAGAGCATCTTGCAAATTGTTATCAAATAAAGTATATACAGGATAATTTTTACCATTAATGTTCTTTGTTCCCCACTTCTTGACATCGTGGCACAAGAACCACTGGCATTTATCTTCTGTCTTTATACGTGAATCTACATCATAATGATTTGTCGAGCGTAGTCCTCCTATCTGTGCAACAATATTACCAAAAGTAACACTACCATCACTAGAAATATTGCGTTCCAAAATAAAGAATGACATACAGTGTCTTGGATTGATTATAATGCGAGTTTGATCTTCACCATCAAATCCGAGTGTATTTACATGAGTTTCACTCCTGTAATAATCTGTTGGAGCCAAATCATTCATGATAATTTGATCATTCAACAATCGCTGAGCTATCACCTCTCCATTCTTGTATTCGTAAATTGTAGGAATCTTAGGAGTATATTCCTTTCCATCTATTGTTACTTGATGAATTGTTTCATTAAAGAGAATGTAATGTCCATCGTCAATATAGATATAATCATGATTGTCAAATTTGCCAACAACATTATCAACAAGTTCAAATTGCTCATTGTACACAGAGAATCCTTTTGGGAATCCTTCTGCATCATAACCATTTACACACATATACCTACCTTCGCCCTTGGAGTTTTTATGATACTCCCAATTAGCTTTAAGTGTTACTGGTGACAAATCTTTGTATGCACATACTCCATTGGGATTCCAAACTCCAACATAGGAATCAATATTGGTTATAAACCTATCGAATGGAAGTTTTTCTCCTTTAGACAGATTGTTTACCAATGTAAATTTGAAATTGCTAGGAACATCAGATGGAAAAATCACATCTTTATCAATTTCCTTGGCATAAAGCTGTCCATCATTATCTACAGCAATTTCATACATTTTTCCATTTGGAGAGGAAATATATTTGGTATCCTTGGTAAAGTTGGCAATACTTAGTTTCATTTCAGGAATACGTAATTTACCATCTTGCTCACTTTTTTTTATAGCATATTTTCCCCTCATGATAGCTAATTCCCTATCTGTGGACATACACACACATCTTAGATAATATGCCCAATCCCATGTTTCAGGAATTTGGAAAGTATTGCCAGGCAACGCTCCACTTGGCTGATATACTCTCTGTGCATTATTATCATTTTTGTCTGATACGACAACTATTGCTGTTGCTATTCCAGTACGAGTAAAGAACTCACCAGCACTACATCTTATCGGGTTACAGAATACACCACCTAAAGATTCATTAGGCGATATGAATGTCTGCTTACCATCTGCCGTTGTGTACCTTTTTGTATATCCAGTATAAAGATTTTCTTTTCCATGGTCTTCGATGCCATTTATTTCAGATAATTGTAGATTATTGATAGCATCACAAGACTCCCGTTTGTACTGATTTAATGTCACTTGATAGTCTGTTCCGTTAACCATCAGTGTGTTTGTTGCAAATGAATTTTCGTGCATTGTTCCATCAGAATCACGATATGCAAGAACTTTATCTTCATTATCAGTGATAATTTCCATGCGTCCCTCTGGGTCTTCGATATGTTCAAACTCTTCTGGGATGGTTTCAGACTTAGCGTTATGGATATAGTGGCTACCATCAGCGTTTGTTGTAGAAAGAACCTTTCCTTCTACATCTTTCTCTACTGCAAGATATTCAGGATTCTCCTGCATTGAAAATACATCAAGAAGTTCTTTGAGGCTAGAATCCATCGTATCTACCTTTTCCTGCAAATCTGATACTACTTGCTTCAAGGCATTGACTGCATGGATTTCACCAATAATCTGTCCGTCTCTTCTTATGCCAAAGAGCACATGATTAGCAGCATCAAGCCAGACTGCGAAGAACTCTTCATTCTGCTCAACGTGATACATTTCATTGAGGGGATAATATGGCTTGCCAGTTGCTCTGTAGATACCAAAGAGAACTCTATCCTCGGAATCTACTACAGCCATTATAAACTCTCCATTCTCGATTACTCTAAATGGGGTGTCTTGAATTTCACCAGTTTCATCCTTGATAGTTGTCTTATCTAAGATGCCATTGATGGTATTAATTGACCCTAACAAGTCTGTTTTATCCTGCTGGCACTGAGTGATAATCTCCTGCAACTTTGCTTTTATTGGTGCAGGAATACCCTTACCCCACTCAATGGAACCATCAAGCTGGATTCCGAATAAGAAGTGATCTTCTGCATCTACTATTGCCTTGATGAACTCAGGAGAATCAATTTCTCGAAAAGGAAGGGCAAACTGGGAGACTACCTTATCCTCTGAATCACCGAACTCTTTGGCAACACTCTCCTTGTCGAACTTCTTATCAAGCTCGGAATCAACACGTTTCTGTTCTTCTGTAAACTTTGTATCAACATCATCAGTATTTGCCTTCTTGCCAAGCTCAGCGTTCACAGTCTCCTTATCAGCCTTCTTGCCAAGCTCAGTATCAACAGCCGCCTTGTCTGCCTTCTTTGCCAATGCCTCATTCACAGAACTCTGGTTAGCCTTAAGATTCAAGGCATCATTAACCACCTTTTGGCTAACTACCATCCTTGTGCTCACGCCCAATTCCTGAGCCACTTCCAGCAAAGTAGAGCATACCCAGCTGTTGCCATTCTCTGAATAAAGCACATTGATGCCCTGAGGAACAACAAGCCCCCCAAAGTTCTTATACGTGCCAGCTACGATTGCAAAATAATACAACTTGGCACCGGTAAACGCTTGCGGAACTGTGTCCAGTCCAGCCACACCCATATACGTAGCTCCCTTGATGAGTTTAAACTTCTCAATGATGCCAGTTATCAGCTCATCCCAGTAGCTATCCCTCTGTGCATTCACACACCAGGTTCCCCGATCAGCATTCCAGTAGTGCGCCCAGCCATCTATTTCCACATAGTCGCCAGCCACACCACCATTCGGGAACTTCTGGTTCACCTCGTATATACTGCCGAACTCACCCTTGTAGTGAGGACTTGTTTTGTCTATATCATTAGCCATATTAATCAAATTTCAGATAATTGTTTAAACTTTTCTGCCAACTCCGCTTCCTTCTTGCTTACCAGGAAGATGGAGATAGCGCGATATACTATCAGCTTCTTTCCCTCCTCCCTCAGTGGCAGAATCAGCTTACCATCCTCCACCTTCTGAAAAGGAATATAAGTGAACAGATCCACGGCATGGTCATACACCTTGCCGGTCTCCTCAGCATGGTTTGCTTCGTATCGACCGGCAGTCCAGTACATCAGCACACGCTTACCAGTAGTAGGACTCACCGTAATCATACCCTTCGGCTTCTGAGGCGTTCCCCTCGTCCACCGGCACGCCTGCATCTGCGCCTCCCTGCTGTCCGGTTCCATCAGCGAAGTAAGCGTAGTAGGCCAGCTTTTCAGCCTCAGCGCCACAAGCCTCAGCCAGTCATCAGGAATCACCAGGCTGCCATGCCCATCAGTATATTGCGTCTGGATAGCATCATAGTCCTGTGCTCCTAGAGCATTCTGCGAAACCTGCACCCTCTGTGGCTCCAGCAGTTCCATCGGTGCCTGCAGCAGAATCTGCTGGGCAGCAGTCTCAATGGCCTGCATCATCTGATTATCCGAGTCATCATCGAAGATGTCATTCAGATCATCATGCTTCACCTCATCAATGGCGAGGCGCATAGCCTTCACAAGATCACTCATCAATGCTTCCATATCGCAAAATATTTAATGTCGTTAAAAATCAATGTCAACACCCAGTTCCTTAGCCTTAGCCTTCACGCTGGCAGGCGATTTCAGTCCCCTTGTGTCAACCTTAAACTCCTTCGCAAGATAGTTCTTGGCCTTCGTGATGTTGCCAAAATGAAGCACATCTGGCCCCATCAAGCCATCCATACCATCCATCGGCTTTCCAGCCTCCTGCTCCGGATCTTCCGGCTCACTTCTGTCGGTGATTCTCCCCTGCTGTGTCAACGGATGCTTCCTGATAGCCTCAGCCACCTGCTTGTTGTCAGTCATGTAACTGTACACACCAATTCCACAGGCTTCAAACTCCACATTCTTGATCAGTCCGCTAGGCAGAGCCACCGCAAAGATGAACATGCTGTTTGCTACAAATCTATACATATCTTTAGTGTTTATGGATTTTCAGGGATAGCGAGACTTTTGAAGCCTCAACTATCCCATCTTTATATAGTAGAAAACTATCAGCGATGAATACGATTATGCAGCCTCACGAATCTCCTCGTCAGTTACACCATCTGCGGTAAACTTAGGGCGAGATACACGTGCGTGAGCATCTGGGAATGTAAGTACCCAGCAGCTGTACTCCTCCATCACCACACCATGAGTATTGCGAATCAGGAGATCCTTGGCATTAAACTCATTACGGCTCCATACACCGAACACATACTTATCCAGATAGCGAGAATCGAGGCAGAAGGCTCTACCTTGCATACCCCAACTGTTGAAGGCATCATGGCGATAAATCAGAATCTTAGTACCCATACTCTCAAAGGTCTCAAAATCAAGCTTCCAGCCCTGGTAGTCCTTCTCAGTCTGAGTAATGATGCGCTTATTACTGCGGAGATTAGCGAATGCCTGGTAAATAATATTATCCACAAAGAGAAGCTTGGTGCGGCTCGAATTACCAGCACCCTTCAAGATAGCGGCAATAAACTGCGTCAGCTCCTTCTCGCTGATCACATACTCATATACCTGCTTCTCCACCTCAGTAGTGCTATCAGTTTCAGAATTAGCAACCTTCACCTTCACTTTCACCGGAACAAATTCACCCTTGTCGTTCTTGGTCATCTTAGGCTCCCAGTGGCCAATCTGCAGGTCCTTGCCTGCCTCCCAGAAGATACCGCCCATAGTGTAGGTAAGCCCCACGTCCTTACCGCCATCAGTCATGGTACGCACACCAAACAGTCCGCTTCGCTCCTGACCATAGCGCATATCGTCCATTGCCATTTTTTCTTGTCTGGTGAAGTCCCATTTTACCTGTGTCTGAGACATACGGTTAATAAGAGACTCCTCCACCTGCATGATGAATCGCTGGCAGTACTGGAAGCTCTTGTTTGGCATAGAGTAGTAAGAACCAGTCTCTACCTCCTTCTCGCCAGCAGCTCTACCGAGGCGCAACAAGACTGTACCTGCAGGAATATCCTCCGGAATATTACGGTTTCCTCGCTGTTCATTATTACCACCATTCAAGGCGTAACAGGTAGGATTATTGTCATCGTCACCCTTGATCACACGGAACTGCAGAGGTTTCAATTTGCTGCGAGTGGTTCCATCATCCTCAAAGCCATAGATGCCATCTACCATGATCAAGTCACCATTATCAAAAGCAGCAGGATTCTCCACCTTCAAGGTCACGGTACTACCATTTGTTGTTTTCGTCACCTTCTCCGTCAACTTCGATAAAATTGGGCGCTGACCGATAGAATAATACTCTATTCGCACAGAATCAACAGGTGTCATCCTCTTCGATGCACGCAGAATCTGGTCAATCGGGCAACTCTCCAGCTTCATCTCTACCACGGTAGGGTTCACATAAGAAACATAGTAGTCGAAGTTACCCATTTTCTCCTGCTGTTCCTGAGAAGCGCCCTGCCACTGAGGACCCTTACCGCCCACACCCGGACCTTCAGTAGGACCTGTAGCACCACCGCCACCTGCACCTGCCGGAATTGCAGGAGGAGTTTCTGCCATAGCATAAGAGCTACCACCACTCAGGATCATGACGAAAATCGCCATCATAAAACCAAACCATTTCTTAAATTTTCTCATAATCTATACATTTAAATTATTAACTATAAATTCTTAACTATCACTACATGCCGACCATAGAGCTATATACCTGCTCCGTCCGGCTCTTCTCGCGAGGAAGCGAAGCCTCACCGCCACCACCGTTGATGTTGATGTCCTTCTTGCCACCTCTGCCAGCGTGCAGCTGCTTTTGCTGATCAATCTTCTCGTTCTTGCCACGCTTGTAGCCTCTATCCTCAGCATCAGCTACAGCCTTGTCGAAGTCCTTGATCTGGAAGAGCCGCAGGAAGTCTGCCTTCTTCAAGCCATACCGGGCAGCTCGCCAGACGAAACCATCATCATCACGATCCTCGCCATCCTCGTTGCGTTTGTAAAGCCACTCTATCAGGTCCTTGATAGCCTCAGGCTTCATCTTCGCCTCCTTCAAGGCTGCATCCAGCTCCGCATCCTCCTCTTTCATGGCCTTGGCAAGCGCCTCCTTACCTTCGGCAAGCTTCTTGCCAGCCTCCAGTTTGTCCTTCTCGCTTTTCTCCAGCCGTTTCCGAGCCTCAGCATCACCATTGCAGGCATCCACGAAGTCCTTACCCATAGCATCAATCAGATAACCAACAAAGCTAAAGTCGCTGCCATCCTCGTTCTTTTTGGTCAGCATTCCGGTCACAAGACCGGGTGCCTGAGGGTATTCCTGCAGCATCTGGTTGAAACCATCCATCTTTTGCTTATTCTGGTCATAATGGTCGTAATCGGTCGATAATTGGTTATAAACGGCATCTTCATCGTTCATATCCAAGTCAGGATAACGACTCGCCAACCGCTCTCGAAAAGATTCTCTCTTCGATTTAACTTCTTGATTATTAGTACTTTTCTCTGCCATATTCAAACATTTTTAATATTTGTGTGCTAAATTAACGAAAAAATCGCATAACTTTTTGATAAATTCAGCAACTCGCTATATTAATTTTGTTTCCGATGAAACATGTAAATTCTATATCCCAGATCAAGATTGATAGAGACCGCGAAATCATACGACTCTATCAGCAGGCGAAGCGGATGGTCGAATGGCCAACCACTACGGCTAAGATATGCGAATATGTTTCCCGGATGCCCACTCCGTGCTATTATCTCTCCTTCGATGCTGCCTATAGGTATGTCAGCAAGAGACTTAATGGGATAATACCAAAATGTGGTAAATACCAGCAGCAGAAAAAAGCACTGCTCGAATCCTTCTACGATGATTTTCTGTTGATCTCAGAACACGAGCGATCGCAAGGCAGGCAAAAAAGCGTCTATCTACTCGTAGAAATCGCGCTGGAACGTCCTGCGCCCTGCCTGGGTCTAACGGCAAAATACATACAGGAAATCATTTCGGCTCACGTCCGGACAATCAATTCACCATTCATCACCAAATAAAATACTCACTCCTATGCGTACATTATATATTACTCTCATCATTCTGATATTGATGGTATTCATCATACCATTCCATTCTCTATTGGCAGTTTCGCCAACATCACCCCTCTATTCCCACTTCGTCTATATGTTTGGCCACGCCAATCTGATGCATTGGGCTATCAATGCCTGGTGCCTGCTCATGGTACACCGTCTGTTCCGTCTCCATCGCCTCCTGGCATCATGGCTCGGCTCCGTAGCCCTCTCCTTCCTCTATTATCCGTCACTCCCGGTATTGGGCGTATCAGTCATCATATCGTTCTTCATGGGCTTCTCGTCTCCATGGCTCTACCGGTTCAAGCGCCTGGAGTTTTGGCAGATGATCATCCTCCTGTGCATCGGCTGCCTCCTGCCCCATATAGCCGGCATATACCACCTGATTCTCTTCCTCCTGGGCTTCATCTATGCCAAGGCAGAAAGCTTCCTGCAGCAAGCCAAGAATCTCCATATATAGGCATAGTAACAGCAGGAAGAGCCAATCATAAAGTTCAAAGTTCAATATTCAAAGTAAGAGCAGTTCAAAGTAAGTAAATAATGCCAGTAGCAAAATCTTCATTAAAGGTACGACCTGAGCAGCAGATTTCCGATAAGAAGCTCAAAGAGATTCTTGCCGAAGATACGAAGAGACTGAAAAGTCTCTTCGCTACCTATCGTCCCATTACTGGAGAAAACGCGCCAGGCATTCGCTTCGAGTGCCAGATGCCCGATTTCCTCAATGGAAAGAAACTCTGGCTCCCGGTAGAAATGTTGAAGGATAAGAAGTTCTGCGCCATCATCAAGTGCGGTTCCATCCAAGCCTTCATCGAGAAGTACATGGCCGACTATGATCCGGAGAAGGTACGTGATGCCATCTTCCGCTATCTCATCCGTCTCCGCTGCAAGCACGACTTCTACTTCTTCGCCTACGCCTATGCCCGAATCAAGAATAAGGATGGTGGTGATGATATACCGTTCCTCCTCCGCAATGCCCAGGTTAAGCTCATCAAGGTATTCGAGCAGCTGCGCCTGCACAGCCAGTTCGGTTACATCCGAGTCATCCTATTGAAGTGCCGCCAGTGGGGTGGATCCACAGCTACCGACATCTACATGGCTTGGCTGCAGATCTTCTGGAAGACAAACTGGAACAGCAACATCGTGGGCCACCAGTCTTCATCTGCCACCCAGGTATTCGATATGTACGAAAAACTCATCAATGCCATCCCTACATGGCTCTTCTATGATATTGGTGTACCGTTCAAGAACGACCCTCGCAAGATAAAGACCTCCGGAACCATTCAGAACATCAAGTATCTCATCCCACGTGATTGCAAGATACAGACGGGTTCAGCCCGAAACCCAGAGTCCTGCCGTTCCGGTGATGCTGCCCTCGCCCATATCACGGAGGAAGCCTTCTTCCCGAACACCACGGAATGGACCCCGGCAAAGGTTATCAAGGCTGCATCATCATCTATACAGCCAGACCCTCTTACCTTCATCGTTCGAGAGTCAACACCAAACGGCCGTGAAAACGAGTTCCATGATGCCTGGGTGAAAGCCAAGTCTGTGGATAAGGATGGCAAGCCTATGTCTGCCTACACCCCAGTCTTCGTTGCCTGGTTCGAAATCGAGAAGTATGTGCTCCCATTCGCCTCCGAAGATGAACGTGCCGACTTCGCCATCTGGCTTTGGAAAAACCGCTTCGATGAGCAGGGTCACGGCAAGTACTACTGGTGGCTTTACGAAAAGGGTGCATCCTTCGAAGGAATCCACTGGTACATCGAGAAATCGAAGGAATACGAAACCCTTGATGATATGCGTCAGGAGTTCCCTAGCGATGATATTGAAGCCTTCCTCTTCTCCGGTACCACAGTCTTCGATCCGTACAAGCTCAACATCATGGAAGACGATTGCAAGGGCATTGAGCCTATCATGGTAGGCGATATAGAAGGCGATTCCTACGATGCTGCCGATCCTGCCTGCATGGAGAACATCCGCTTCGTAGAGCGTTCCGGTGGTCCTCTCAAAGTCTGGGCAGGTCCCGACAACTCCGAGAACGTCACCCACCGCTACATAGTAGCCTGCGATATTGGTGGCTCTCATAAAACCTCCGACTTCTCAGATATAGTAGTCCTCGACCGCTACGATGAAATCTACGGAGGCGTACCCGAAGTAGTAGCCGAGTGGCATGGCCACTGCGATGCCGACCAGCTGGCGATGCGATGCGCCCAGATAGCTCATTTCTACAATGATGCCTTTCTGGTCATAGAGAACAACACTGCCTACTCGCGTATGAACAATACCGAGGGCAATCAGTCTGAGCTGTTCTTCCCTATCCTCATCCCACTCTACAGAAACCTCTACAACTCTTCCCACAGCAAGTTGCAGAAGAAGAAGTCCAAGGAATTGAAATGGGGATTCAACACCAACAAGAATACCAAGGTAGCGGTAATCAAGACGATGGCAAGAATCATCCGAGACCAAGGCTATATGGAGCGAGAACCAGCCGCCATAGACGAGTGTACCTACTACCTCTATTATCAGCAGAACGACTGCTACGGAGCCATAGCCGGCAAGCACGATGACCGAGTAATGGCAAGAGCCATAGCCCTCTATGTAGAGAAGGACATGCCAGCACCGGAAATCCTCCCATTCCGCACCAAGGCCGAGATAGAGCGCGATCGCCTCCGCCACCGCCCTCCATCAGTTCCGGAGTTAGCCGGCATAGGTGGCAGTTAAAATGCCCCCTTCCAGCGAATAGCAGCCCCCAGCAGCTCGTTAGCCCTCTCTAGCCCCCGTTCCGGTCGATTCCATCGGCCGTCCCCATATAGTATTAACAATAAAAAAA
>ERZ1034882.814-NODE-814-length-13148-cov-6.556022_pt1 | contig 13148 bp, 3 predicted proteins | sample MGYA00520606_ERZ1034882 | MGnify/ENA primary metagenome ERZ1034882 (study PRJEB33766, sample SAMN09781726) | gut metagenome | biome: gut microbiome | host: Homo sapiens | place: Madagascar | study: EMG produced TPA metagenomics assembly of the PRJNA485056 data set...
TAAGGGAAATCAGCATGGGATATCTGCCCCAATACAATCATCTCGACAAACAGTTCCCTATCTCCGTTTATGAAGTGGTACTCTCAGGACTCAGCAAGACCAAAGGCTTGTTTGCGAGATATACTAAGGCGCAACACCAACAGGTACTCGACACCCTCGACCGTATGCAACTCACCGACTTGAAAGATCGTCATATCGGTGCTTTGAGCGGTGGACAACTCCAACGTGTGCTCCTCGCTCGTGCCATCGTCTCCAAGCCAGACGTTGTCATCCTCGACGAACCCAACACCTACATCGACAGAAGATTCCAAAAACAGATGTACGAGATGCTGGAGCAAATCAACAAGGAGTGCGCCATCATCATCGTGAGCCACGACATCGCCGAGGTGCTCAACAACGTGAAGCACATCGCCTGCGTGAACCACCATCTGCATTATCACGACACGACAGACATGCCAAGGGAAAAACTAGAAGAACATTTCCTTAATGTATAAACAGAGGACTACTCGGTGAAGCCCTTCCTCATCGTCCCTATCATCAGAGCGATGTTTGTTGACCTCATCAATACGGGCATCATTACCCCTTCCTCAACTGGATAGGATAAAACACGGCAAACCATCAGGGTGGCGGTGTAATCCTATCAGATATGCCTACAAGACTTCATCTTGATAAATTTCTGAGGCGACATACCAAACTTTTTGGTAAAAGCACGATAAAGGGAAGAACTAGACATGAATGAGTATTCTTGCAAGAATTTGCCCACTGTGGAATAGTTTCCTGTCATCAATTGCTCCGCCACGAAGTCTATTCGTAGGTTGGTAATGTAATCACTAAAAGACATCCCTGCATACTTCGTGAAAAGACCAGCAAACTTGTTGGCAGGTATCTGAAAACGTTCCATTAAGTCTGTACGAGAAAGAGACAACTGCTTAAATACCTCCTCACCAACGATATAGTCATGTATTTGACGAAACAAAGTCGCATCTTCAGAAATTGTAGCAACACCCTTGTTGCCCTCACCTACACCATTAGAACTTACCTCGCTTTCTTCCTTGGCTTTTAGTTCTTCCTTGTATCTTAATGCCTCCTCGATATTTAGCATCAAGGAAAGATTCTTCCGCTTGATGACACGATAGTTATTAAATAAAATGGCACCAACAACAAGCACAACAAGCAAGATACTTAGAACTGCATACATCACAATACGACTCCACAATAGTTGTTCTTCTTTCTCCGTCATATCATAGACTTGCGACAACTCTTGTGCAGTACTTTGTTGCTCCCGCACCTTTATGCTATCACGAATGACAGCCAAACGAGCAAAATAAGAGGCTGATTTTCTATAGTCACCTAAATCACCACTTACTTCTCCTGCAAACTTCAAGGTCGATGCCATGTAGAAATTTACAGTATCTTTTCGTTCTATCAAAAAGCGTTCTCGCTCACGACACATGCGCAACACTTCCGCTTGTTTGCCCTTATCCAACAAATAAGGAATAATCAGATAGTCGATACTTCCATATTTTTTGCCAGTCTTCAAGAACTCATGGTAAGCCGCATCAGCCTCTTTCTCATGACCGCCCATTTTGGAATAAACCACAGCCGCATGAGCAGCCCATTTACAGTGTTCCCTATCATAAAGGTCTTCCATTTCCGCTTCATCGCCATTTTCTTTGTCAAGCACAATCTTCAATTCACCCAAGACCTTCAAAGCATCAGCAAATCTCAGGTCACGCTCATAAAAGATAAGCAAGTCATTGTAATTGGCTCTCAAATTGTCGTATTTTCGAGCATACTTAGAATACTTCATCATCTTGACTGCCTGCTGCATTTTCTGATACCCTTGCACTTTGTTTCCTTGGTAATAGAGACTCTTACCGAGATAGAACAATGCCACGGATTCCATCGCTTGATTATGAACAGCATTTGCCTTTGCAAGCAATAACTTGACATACGTCACTTTCTTCACCTCATCATGCATCTCGTCATAGCAAGATATGACACGATGAAGCAACTTCATCTGCAACTCTGCATTTTTCTTAACCTCGGAAGCACGTAAGGCATTCAAATATTGGCGCAATCCCAAGATACTACGCCCTGTGTTATAATAAAGGTCGCCCTCCACCATGTCCAGGTCGTACTTGGGTTGCTTGCCACGCTTGCGCAGCTCCGCCATAATTTGCTCTGCCTTATGAGTATCGGACAACATGTAGTAATACACGCCGTCCTCATTGACGATACTGTCGGGAAGTACAGTTGCCTTTCCCTTCATACCGCCCAACACGATCACTACCAAACCTATCAAAAGCCTTATCACATTACCTTTATTATATAGATGTTTCATCATTGTTTTACTATCCATTGATTCTTTTTACACTACAAAAGTACACAAATTATCTGAATTACAAGAAGCTACGCTTCATTTTTCTCGCAGAAAAGAACACAAATCTCATACACGCACTAAACGAGCTGGGAAATGAATCCCAGCTCGTTACTACTTAACTAAAAATTTAACTTGCACTATTTATTATTCTTGATGATTACTTTCTCGGCCTTCACCTTTCGGGTTTCCTTATCCATGTAACGGCGAATATATACTCCCTCCATCACAGGGCGATGTTTCAAGCAACGCCCATTGAGGTCGTACCAAGCCTCAGCCTCGTCAGCATCAGCTTCCACCTCATGGATGCCAGTTGCCATCTCAAATGAAATCACAAATGGATTGCGTATCGTACCCAACATATCATCGGTCTTGTAATCCAAAGTAACATCCGATGTCAAGATTTCATCTCCGTATGGTATCTTGAAGGTCAGCTTCGCTGTTTCATCACCAGGAATCGTAAGATAAGCTATACCATTGATGTCCTTATAAGTAGTCGTAAACTCAGCGGTACGACATTCTTCACCTGCAAAGACACCCACCTCAGTACCGACATCCACAGGTTCACCATTGAGTTTCACCTGAGCCACAATCGTCATATTGTAAGGATACTTACCACGTGGTATCGGTGTAAACACTGATGGGGTTGAACGAGTCATGAAACGCTTTGCCATATAGGTAGAAGTGGTCACTTCTGGATAAGTGAAAGTCGAAGTTTCATCAGTTGCTCGCTGAAGCATATAGCCTTGGCCAGGAGCCAATGTTTCCAATGAACCAATCCATTCATAGCCATCATAGACTGCAAATGAAGACTGACTCTTCAATAAATCACCATCCACAGGTTGCATTCCTGCAAAAGCATCTGCCACAGAAATCAATGAAGTTCCATTATAGGCAATCCAATTCCAACCACCTTCAACAGTAATCTGTTTCTGGGCTTTGTCTAGACGCTTACCCAACAAGTGGAATGGTTTGGCTTCATTCATCTGAACCATATAAAGGCTCTTGTTGTCAATTGCATGAAGAGAACCATACCATAGACTGTCATCAGTCTTTGCAAAACCATTCTGGGCTTTTACGATACTTACTCCATCGGCAACAGAAGAGAACATATTGCCTACTTCCATATCATCAGGAGCTACATAGAATGACATCCAGTTCCAACCACTGTTCAAGGTCTGAGACTGTTCGAGTACATCCACAGCCTCCAAGCGAAGTGGGTTGTTGAGCTTTCCTATCAAACCATTTGACTTCCAAACGTCAGGTTCACTTGTCTGCAAAGCAGGGTAAGTAATACCAGTACTTGCATCGTATGCCTTGAATGTAAGCGTCTTGCCTGCATCCTGGGCATCGCCATAGACATTGAACATCACAAAGTACTCATCATAACGACTGTTGTACTTAGGCTGAGCCACACCACGACACTCGTCATCTATGAAGACTGCCACGACATCGTCAGCATCCGTTGAAGGAACACCGAGTATCGTCAGTGTAGAGATGATATTCATCGAGTTCTCATACTTAGTAGCATCTACACTCCATGATGGATTCTCGCCATTGACGGTAACATGGATGGTCAGCGCAGATTCCATGCCATCGCTACCAACTAGATAAACGGTTTCCTCATACTTGCCAACAGGAGTTGACTTAGCAATTGTAAAGAGTATATCTGTCTCAGCGAGAGCATCAGAAGTACCATTGTCTATGTCTGCTTTCAACCAAGAAGGCATTCCGTCGAGTGTCCACATCTGTTGCTTGCCACCCTTGTTGACGATCGTCGCCGTAAAGGTAGCCTCTTCATTGGCATTCTTAGAAGCCTTGACACTAGTATTCTTCCATTCCAACTGGTTCTGGTTGACATAAGCCGACCAACAAACTGCGTCCGAAAGGTTGCCGTTCATGTCTTTCACATCTTGAACGGTAAAGTTCAGGGTACAACCTTCTATGCGAGAAGCATAATCATCACGTACATTGATGACAATCTTGTTATCACTTGCCACAAAGTCGAATGGCACATTCTCCTCCGCTGGCTTCGTGCGCAAAGCAGGAGCTTCATCTACATAAACCATTTCCTCGCCACAAACAGCCATTCGCTTATCATCAGAAGTATCTGTCAAATCTGCGGCATTGCCTACTGTGACGATTTGATTACCAGCATCAAGCGTCTTCTTCTCAAACGGATAGTAAGCCACAAGACCCGGTTCTGTTCCTGTAAGGCGCAACTTACGATGGTTCTTCAAGAAGTCGGCATTGAGCATAGCATTCCAAAGTCGCACTTCATCAATCTGCGCTGTCAATGGACGATCATATACATACTCATTCTCCGATTCAAGAGTACGGCGTGTACCTATCAAGAGAGAATCAGCAGCAGGCGTTGCGATGTTAGAAGCACTTGTTGCCATGGTTCGCTCACCATCCACATAGACGGCGGCATTACCATTGCGAAGCACGTTAAGTGCTACATGATGCCAAACATTGTCTTGCAAAGACTTCTTGCTTGCCGTGTAGGTATTGATGTCGTCGGTCTTGCCAGCTTTGTCTCCAGAAGAGAGTTGAAGAATACCATTGGCATCCATCCAGAGTCCTACCCTTCCTGCTTGCAACAACTGGCTTTCACCTTTCTGCTTGTCAGCACGCATCCAGAGTTCCACAGCGTAACTGTCATCCTCCAAAGGAGAACAATGTCCGATAGACATCGCCAAGTGGTTCTTTCCATCGAGAGCCACAGCCTTGTTGACATTGTTGATATACCAGCTTTCCGCAGTCATCTTCATGTGGCGGTTGCGAGCATAATCGGTAATTACAGTGCCCTCACCCTCGTTCATCTTCCAGTAACCTATCAAGTGGCGAGTAGAAGGAACCTTGGTCTTAGAGCGATTCAACAAGGCAGATGTCATATCATGCGCCTCATCCCAAAGAGTCAACTCATGGATAGCACCCATCATGTTCTTGCCAACAGCCAGCATACCATTACCTGCATATTTTACGACATCCAGATTCTTAAAGAGTTCTATCTCGTTGGCATCCTCAGCCACGTTAGCACTCAACAAGCCACCATTGTTCTGAGCTTGATAGTTCAAGGTCAAGAACACCCACTTGTTCTGTGGAATCGCATTCACTGAAGTGTAGGTCTCGTTAGCCACGGTCACAGCAAGTTTGCTATCTTCCGTTACACCAAGACTAAACTTGGACGAAGCATTGCCATGACTAAGGATTGTGCCCTTGCCCTTTGCGTTCATCCACATATCCATGCTGAAGCTCTTGCCTGAGAGATTGATGTCTGTCTCAGTAGAGGCTGTGACCTCTGCATCTGTCATGTTGAGAGCCGTCTCATGTTCCACCTCTTGCTCATTGAGCACACCAGTGACTCGGAAGTTGGCTGTCTCAGTAAGCTCACCCTTCACGATGTCTTCATTAAAGGTGATACTGATGTCATCAGCCGCAGTGAGTATTCCATTGGTAGGAGTTGGCTGTCCAAGTGGTCTCGGCTTCTCCATATCCTTAGTGATGGCTATCTCATTACTGCTCTTGTAAACCTCATCGTTGCCATAACTGCAAACCGACAATACACGGAAGACGTAATCACCATCAGGCAGGGAAGCGACATTGATAGGACAAGTCACATTGGCATCATCTGGCAAGACTTCTTGATATGATGACAAATGACCGTCATCAGCGAGCACATATTCACGATAGGTAGTCCAGTCTGTAGCACCTAGTGCCTTGTACTGTACTCGGAATGCCTTGAGGTTCTTGTAGTTTCTGTCAAAGTTGTTGAACGTTAGGTTCAACTCCTTCTTCACATTTGGCATATTGGTTGTATTCATCACCGCCTGTCCCAAGTTCATCTTCACATCTGTAGAAGACGGAACGTAATGAACCGAAACGAATACAGTATCAGCAATGACATCCCATGTGCTGGTTGGGTCAAACTGAGTTTGGGAAGCCAATACGATGCCGATGTCCTCATAATCGAGCACACCTTGGTCGGTCTGCGAAATCTGCAAAGCCTTTGTTACTTCTGTACCTGCAGGTATCTTGATCAAACGACCATCCGTAAGTGGCATTCCATCAATAGAGACCTTGGCGCCCTTGTTGTTCGACTCGTCGATAAGCAGCAACTTGTAATAGACATCCTCGTCTATCTGTGACTCATTGGTGAGTTGCAAGGTAAAGTTGGCAGGAGTACCTGTTGGCACATTGCTCAAACTTGCCGTGCGATTGTTGTTGACACGAATCTTAGGCACCTCAATCTGCATAGTAGCCTCCATGATGGTAGTTCCAGGCGAATAATACTTTGTCTTCACCTCACCCTCGTAAGGGTTGCTGGTCTGTCCACCACGAGTATAGAAGACTGGACCATGAGAGAAAATCGGCGTACCACTCTTTCTTTTTCCATCAAAAACATCCACAGAGATGGCATCATCATCGCCTTCCTCTGCCAAGGTATAGCTGATTTCTGCGGAATGAGACTCCGATGTTTCATTTATATTGTGAGTACCACCTCCAGTAGTTGTCTCCAAAGTACAATCCACACCTGTTGTATTCACTCTTAAACCAAAAGCATTGGATAACTTTGCCAAGCCCATCACCGTAATATCGTATGTATGTGTGGAAGTGGTATCAACAGCCGTAGTCACTGTTACAGAAGAACCTGCATCGAAAGAATAGTTCTGCACAGAAGCCTGCGTATCTTTTATTGCCATTACTTTCTGTTCCTCATTAGTTGCCAACGCTTTCTTCCAATTTGCGATCTGTAGATTGTACCAAGCAATAGTATCACTATAACACTTGGTATTGTCTTTTGGCCATACAATGGTATAGGATGGACCGACAAAAAGGTTTTCATTCTCGGAAACTTTGTTGCTTGCCACAGCTTGCTCTCCCCACACCTCTTTATCACTATTGCTACTACCGAACCTCTCATCTTCCTCGCTCAACGTGGTCAGATAAACAGGGCTTTCCGTATTATTCGTAGGACTACCTATCTCATTTACTTTGGTCAAGAATGAATTGCGTACGCTCTCCAAGTTAGGAAGAAGCACATTTTCTATATAGTTGGCAGTATAGTTGAATGCCGTTTTGAAATCCAAACTTGTAGAAATCATGTCCTTCAAGTTCAATTCAAACTCATTGTTATCCGCACGACGAATACCAACGTTTCTCACTGCTCCATACAAAATATTGGTAGCAGTTCCTATAAAAACATCACCTATCGGACCAACAAACTCAGGAGCTGATGATGTAGATATGGTTTTAGTATTGGTTACCGTTCGCACCCATGTATCAGAACTTTCTCCCTCAGTCGTTGCGGTAATACCCACACCTAAGTCATCTAAGGTTTCAAAATCAGAAGCGACCTGGAAGAATGGAGAACCTGTGAGTGTTTCTATTTTCACACCCAAATGCGTGGTAGTCATCGCAGTATTCTCAGAAGACCATGCTCTACCCTTCAACTTACTGGTAGTAGTCACACTACCCGTAGTCCAAGCAGCAAATGAGTTGGTTCCTGGAGGGTCACGCAAAATCATATCCACGATGTCTGGCCCTGCTGTCACAAAGTTATTGCCTGTAGGTAGCGAGCCAAGCACAATACCTTCCAATCCTTTATTCCATGCATACGAACGTCCTTCTATGTCATAATTAATGGAAAGAGTACGTGTATAAGGTTCTGTGATATTTGGCAAGCCAGCCTTCCACTTGTAGGTTGCCTTTCCGTCATCATCGAGTTGGAGTTGATTCTCTTCCAACTCAAGCAGGTCACCATATTTATAGGTACTCATGTCCTTGGCACATACCTTCTGGTCTGCCGACATGGCATTGCTGATTGTTACTATATTACCAGCCAATGGCACACGGCTTGTCACGACATTATCCTTGTCATCTTGATTGACATACTCCTCAAAGCCTTCAAACTCGAAAGTATAGTTGTCACCAGAGACAAACACAGGATAACCATAAGTGTATTTAACGCCATCAGTTTCGGAAGCGGTGTAAATCTTGACATCTGCCTCACCGTCCATATCCTCTACATGATAGTTGTCGATACCGAACGCACCAGCCTCAGCACCTTTCTGCTTCACTGCAAACGACGGTGTGCTATGATAGGTTTGCCTAAGGGCTGTATTATAAGTATACAGTTCGTAATCCACACCATTTTCGGCATAGAGAGTATCCGTATTCTCTCGCAGTGCATTGCTCAAATCGAGTGTGACAGAACTACCAACATCTTGATTGGTGCTCTTCACCTTGACACTCTGCACAGTATAAATCAGCGGAGGAAGCAATGCTGAGAACTCACCAGTCTGCTCATCAGTCAGGATGAAAATACTCTTGCTATAGTCGGCATCATCCTCCTTGGCTCCACGCCATGATTTGCTGCTTATCTTGCTTGTTGCAGATGCACAGGTTACATTGTCTGTATTGGTCTCATAAGAGTAAGAGGTCTCGTTCTTTACTTTCACGACATTGAGACGACGTTTGGTATCTTGTGCCTGAAGAATAATCTCTGCCATACCAATATTGTTCGTGCTTTGCCCGAATCCCAAAGGCTTGTCGCCCTCGATGCTACCGCCTACCACACGACCTGTGAAGTTGACAAGTGTAGCATCCAAGAATTCCAAGTTGCTGATACTCTTGTCAAAGGTCATCTTGGTACCCACACCATTAGGGTCTTCAGGATAACGTCCATTGCTTATAAACTCATGTCCGTCCTTCTTCACTTGGATGAAGTGTTCACCGATAGGTACGCTGAGCGTAAACTTACCTTCTTCGTCGGTAGTCACTGCCTCGCCATCCTTGCTGCATATCGTTCCATCCACATAGAAGTTACAACCCTCCACAGGATAGTCTGTTCCGTCATAATATACGACACCTGTAACAGGGAATGAAGACACATCGCTGAAATCGACAGCACTATGAGTCAACGACGATGCGCTGACATAGCGAGTGGAATAACTTGGCGAGAACTCATGGATGCCCATCGTTGGGATGATGGTGTAGTTGGTACCATCGCCAGAGAAAGGCACACCACGGAGCACGAAGTTTCCTTGCTCGTCGGTCACGGCAAAGAGACTCAATTGCTCCTCTGTAGGAATGACCGTAGAAGTGGTCTGTCCGCTGAGACAGCCATGATGACCATTTGCTACACCGCTTGTCTTGGAATAGTCGTAGGCTGTGGATTGCCCAGCAAAGCCTTCGTCGATAGGCCAATAGAGGAAGAGACCACTCTCCGTACCAGCGAGGGTATGGTTGTAGTTGCTCTTGATTTCGGTAGTTGAAAGAGCCTTGCCACTGAATATACGCAACTCGTCGATGTAGCCCGTGAAGATGTTGGCTGCATCTGAGGTATAGGATCCACCAAACCTCAAGCCTTGGGCTTGCTCGGTGTTCCAACTAAACGACAACTTGCCCAAATCCTTGGTTTGCACATTGCCATCTTTATCCACTGTCGTCATTACGGCTGTACCTGTCTCATCCTTGGTCAAGGTGAGAGAGGTGTAATTAGAAGCAGCAAGGGCTGCATCCATCGTCATCTCGGTCTCGCCATTCTTCAAAATAAGCGAGTACTTATTGGTGACTGCATCCCATGTGCCCAATCGCAACTGCAAGGTGCCCGCGAGGTCGAAGAGCACAGGGTGTGCATTCTCCAACTGGTCGGCATCTGGAGACACATACATCTGAACGCTGAATGGCTTCTCGCCAAAACGCTTCTTCAAGTCGCTTTCCGTCAAGTCGAGACTGATACCGTCCTGCGAGTTGGCCGTGCGAAGTGCATAGAATTGACGGAGGTTGTCCTCAGAATCGTTGTTCTGCTTCAAGCGCACGGTGGCATTTGGCACTGCCACTCCTGTACCATAGGATATTCTACCAGAGATGACACCTGTGGCACGACAGAATCCGTCGTCGGTCTTTGTATTGTCTATCGTTGTCTTGACAACCTCTCCATTGTCATCCGCACCGATTCCTTCGGCAGAAGATGTCACCCGATAGTCATAGAACTGACCTGGCAAGGCTGTGTTGTCCTCAAAATAATATTGGTCGGAGGTACCCGATGTCCTGTAAATGACAGCCCAGTCCTCAGAGCCTTTCAGCCTACGTTCCACGATATATTTCGTGGCAGTAGTACCCACTTGCTTGGCTGTCCAACTAATCTTCACCAGTCCGCTATACTCACCCTTAGTGGTGGAAAGCGAAGAAACCTCGGAGTTGTCTCCAAGGAAAACCATCTTGGAGACGTTCGACTCAAACAGCTTGTTCTCCAACATGCTCAGCCGCACCTTATATTGATAGGTGGAACTTGCGCTGAACTCCGACGCATCCGTATAAGAGAAGTTCTGTTGGTTCTTGTTCGTTACCTGTATCGTCGCAATTGGGTCGTTGCCCCAAGTTCCGTTAGAAGCACGATAAATGGCAAAATTATACGACTCGTTGCCCAAGAAGGCATTCGTCTTCCATTTGATGGTAAAGGTTTTTTTTCCTTCATTCTTTACCACGTCCTCGATTGTTATAGGGAAATTACGAGCGACAGTTATTGTGTCGGATGTTGTCAATTCCTGAGGTTGCTCCAATGCAGGAGCATTCTTTGGAACAAACGTCACCTCATACCTATATTTCTTGTCATATTCAGGTACTTCCGTATCTGTATATTTACATATAGAGTAGTCTATGTCTTTCGCTATACGTACTTTGTCCTCTGAATTATCATCGAGATAGCGATAGACACTCCATGTACCATTTGTACTATTGCTATTCTCATCGCCATTATTTACCTCCCATACCAAAGTTGTTTTCTTCTTCCACATTTCAGCAGAAATCTTTAGATTCTGAGGCTTGACAAAACCAGCAATCTTGACATGGCGAAACTGATAAATCGTGACATTATCTTCATTATCAGGTGACTTGGTCGTGCGATGGAATTCAACAGGCAACCATGTGGTATTATAATGATTCGAAGGAGTATAAGCACAACTAAAGGTCGTCGTCTCAGAAGCCCCTGCCTTATAACTATTGTTGTTGGCGAGATCGTCCGGCTTGACATAAATGCTGCCATACGCATTCTTCATGTCTTTCTCCGTGATGTAAGTATCAGGCAAACTCAGTGTTCCAACAGAGCCATCCCAAGACTTAGAGCCATCTTGCGTCCACAAAGGTCCCGTCACAAGGTCGAACTTATCCCATGCCGTCATTTTCGTAGCAGGTGGCACACTTTGAGAAAGGTCACTGATTCCATTGAACTTCCAAGTTCTTTCCATCAGTTCAGCATTAGTCGCCCCCTTGTCTCTGTTTCTCCACCAGCCTTTAATGGTTACAGTATGACTTGTGGAACATGAGATTTTATCCATCCAGACATTTACTCTGACAAAGCGCAAATCGCCTGTGCGAAATGGATCCCAAAACTTTACTCTATAGCGAGTTCCGTTTACGGTGGCAGCATAACCATTTACATTCCATTTTCCATTAGAATTCTCACCAGAAGTCCACCAGCCATTGACGCTAGCACAAATCTCTTCAACCTTACCATCTTTGCCATCGTTGCCTTTGTCAGATCCATAATTCCAACTACCATAAGGCAAAAAATAATTATCAGAGCAGATGTAATTTCCATCTACATAAATGGCAACACCACGATGTTCTCCATCGCCGCCGTTGTTCCAATTTCCGTTTGCATTCAGGAAAAAAGAGTCGCCACTATTCTCGTCATAAAACAGAACATTGAATGCGAGATACGGTTCAGTTGGGGTCGGATGATGAATATTCTCGGTATTAACACCCCAATATTGCGTGAAACACCTGTTCGCCTTGGCACCATGCACCACTCCCATGAGCATGCACAGCAGCAAAGCAAAGAATTTGAATAAGAATCTTTTCTTCATAAGAAATTAATGTTAAAGGATTATTTATATGTTTACTAATTAACAATGCATTTACTTACTAACAATGTACGCTTTTACCAAGAACTAAAATTCGAGACAAAAGGTTTCGCCTGCAAATTTATGTAATATTCTTCAAACATTTTTAAAATGCTCTTCCCATATTTTCACGAGATTCCTACATTTTCACAAGAATACCGCATTAAAAAAGGACTTAACTAAATTTAACTACTACACTAAGCATAAACCCGAAACTATAGAGCTTAAAGAAAATGGATAAACCAAACTTCCGAAAAGCGAATCATCACCTTTAATATATAATATAACCTAAAAAATATGAGTATTTTTCCACTATCTCTTTTCTTTTTATTATCTTTGCAGAGTTATTTTCGAAATATAATACATTAAAGTTTAAACAATAATGAAACAGTACAGATTAGTGGACAATATCTTCGGATGGGTCGCATTCATCATTGCGGCGTTCACTTATTGTTCCACAATTGAACCGACAGCCAGCTTCTGGGACTGTCCTGAGTTTATTACGACTGCTTACAAGCAGGAGATCGGTCACCCACCTGGGGCACCATTCTTCATGCTTTTAGGCAATTTCTTCACACATTTCGCCAGCGACACTACCCAGGTAGCCAAGATGGTAAATACGATGAGCGCCCTGCTGAGCGCCGTCTGTATCATGTTCCTCTTCTGGACCATCACCCACCTGGCTCGCCGACTCGTCATCAGCGACTGGAAAGAACTGACTACCAGTAAGCTGATTGCCATCGAGGCATCCGGTATGGTGGGCGCACTCATCTACACCTTCAGCGATACCTTCTGGTTCTCAGCTGTCGAGGGTGAGGTTTATGCGTTCTCTTCTGCCTTTACCGCTGTGGTATTCT
>ERZ1034882.819-NODE-819-length-13120-cov-7.345809_pt1 | contig 13120 bp, 5 predicted proteins | sample MGYA00520606_ERZ1034882 | MGnify/ENA primary metagenome ERZ1034882 (study PRJEB33766, sample SAMN09781726) | gut metagenome | biome: gut microbiome | host: Homo sapiens | place: Madagascar | study: EMG produced TPA metagenomics assembly of the PRJNA485056 data set...
TCTTCACGACACAACCGACCTATCACGACTAACATCATTTCGGTTAATCTATATGATAAAACCTAAAACTAATGTTTCTTTATATTAGATGGTGTGAGCCATAGGATAGGCTCACACCACAAATATTACTTAGCGTCCTTCCAATATTCTGGAGCACCGAGACCTACAGCGAAGCCTGCGTATGTGTGCTTGCGGAGATAGTTGCTATCCCAAAGACCTGTAGGGCAACCTGCACGCCAACCTGAATCCTTAGGAGAATCAGTAGCACACCACTGAGTGATACCATACTGCTGAGCCTGTGGAATCAGCTCGAAGTACTTCTGGATGATGAATGTATAGAAGCTACGCATCTGCTTGTGCTGCTCCTCAGTCATCTTGTCGAAGGTAACAGAAGTACCAGCCTCATCCTCATAAGCCATATCAAGCTCAGAAATCTTGACGAGCTTACCTGTCTTAGCCAGCAACTTAAACATCTCTTCGATGTCGCTCTGAAGCTTAGCCTGCTTAGTTGCATCACCATAGCATGTTACGTGCATCTGTGTACCAATACCATCGATAACAACAGGCTCCTCTGCATTAGGATCTTCCCACAGACCAATCCAGTGGATCAAGCTCTTCAGCTTAGCGTGCTGATCCCAGTAACCTTCCAAGTTGTAGTCATTGATAAAGAGCTTCAACTTAGATGGATCACCATTGTGCTCAGCAAAGCTCTTACGTGCATCTCTTACGGCTGTACGAACATAGTCGATATCACCGAGATAATCCTGCCAGTAGAAGCTATTGGCTACATCAGAAGCAGGAGCATTAGTTGCATGCTGCAACTCATTGAATCCATCAGCACCAACCTTACCAGAGATAGCCTCATTAACGACATCCCATGTAGTAACGTAGCCATCTGTAGTTTCCATCATACCATCAATCCACTTGCCCATTGCATCAGTAAGAAGAGATTTCTTCTCTTCATCCGTAAGAGGAATGGAATTAGCAGACTTCATGATATAAACCTCATAGTCATCAATATAGAGAGTACCAGCATACAATCCGATATTTAAGAGCAAACGAGAAGCACCATCACCATTACACTTAGCTGTGACATCCACTTCCTTCCAATCCTTAGTAACAGAAATGTTCTGGAAATTACCGCAACCCTTATAACCATCAGGATTCTGGAATGCAGCACTAAATGTGCCAGCAACAGTACCCTTGATCTTCATCTTCAAATGATAAGTTGTACCATTTTCGAATATAAATCCAGGTTCAAAATTAACCTGAGCATTCCAGTCTGCGCTTTTAGCTGCATCATTACCAACTTGGCAAACTCCATTCACATTCTCAGGAGTATGATCCATACCCCAACCACCTAGAGACTCCTCTCCTTCAAAATCAAGCTTAGCCACAGTTGAAGGGATTTCCATAACAGGAGTTTCCATGTGTGAAATTGTGATAGACTTCCAATAAATCTTACCAGCAAAGTCTCCATGTTGGAACATAATGCCATTATTTGCCATTTTTGGAGATACAGACAAAACAACTTTCTGATATCCTTTACCTACAGGAATTGTGAATTGTTGCTCATCTCCACCACCCCAATCACCTAACTTAAAGTGGATGTTGGCATCAGATGCGCCTTCAGCCTTACATTCTATGGTCAGTTTATAATCCTTTCCCTCATCCAAAGAGATTCCATTGACCAACCAATATTGGAGTTTATAGAAAGGTTCAATTGGCTCTGGATTAGTAATAACCACTGCCCCATCCTTATTCCACTCAGTAGTTACACTAGAAGGATTTCCTGTCCAAGAATATTTCGTAAGTGTAGAGCAATCAAGCTGATAATCTGTCTTCTCTACCTTCTGACTAGGGTCTACCTGAATTTCCTTATCTGCAATAAGTTTACTAAGATACTTCTTGTTCTGCTGAGAATGCCAAGCAAGCGTATGACCATAGATGGTCAAACCTGCATCCTGTGCATTTGTAACGAAATCCTTAACAGTACTAAAGTCAAAGGTTCCATCATTTTTCACACAAGAAGCATACTTCATGGCGTTGCCTGCTGTCATCTCCTCGAAGTTGCTACCAGCCAAGCAATATACAAGCTCCTGTTTGTTGAAGTCGGGCGCAGCCAGTGCAATACCCAACTTAAAGTCGGGATTGCACTTGCCAGAAGCCTTCATGTCTTCGACATATTTCTTCAAAGGCTCGTAGTTGTTAAGATACTGATATTCCTTCAAGTTCTTGGTCATATCAGTTCTGTACTCCGAGAACTTGTCATCAGCACATGATGACAAAGCCAAGAGAGCTACCAAGCCTAAACCAAAATTAATATTTTTCAATTTCATAATAATCTACCTATTATTAGATGATACTTAATTGATAATTACCGCAGCTTACTTTACGATATACTGAGTATCGAAAGTTACCACGCCATTGGTATTACCACGAGTTTGAGCTACAAACTGGTCGGTTGTCTCTACCTTAACAGCACCGAAGTCTACGGTATACTGGAGAGTCAGGATGTCACGATCCTTGTTGCCCCAAGCCAGCTTAGCGCCCTTCTCCACAAACTTACCTGTACCTGTAGCAGTCACGCCCTCTGTCTCGGAAGAAACAGTGCAAGTACCATCGTTAGCAAAGGTAAGCTTCAAGTTGCAAGTATAAGACTTGAGGATATCCTTACCCTCAGCATCCTTGCCCACAACTCTCTTGACTGTGAGAGGATAGATAGCCTCTGTAAGGCTCTTGGTAGTAATCTGGCAAACCTCGTCCTTCTCAATAGTTGCACCCTCACGCTTCTCCTCTGTGGTCTGACCATTCTCAGTAATCTTATCTGTACCACGGCGCAGATAGAATCCAGCCCAAGGGTTCATATACTTCACACAGTAGAGTACATAGTTCTTAGGCAATATCTTCCACGCATCGCTATTGGTCAGCGCAGGAGTTTCACCCTCCTGGAAAGGAGTACCCGTCAAGATCTTGCCAGCACCCTTCTGATCTTTGATGATCAGAGGGATGACATAAGTATTCTTTACAGAGGCAGGATCAGCGAAGAAAGCATCGTTGAGCTTCACCTGTAATCTTCCCTGCAAGTTGCCACCATAAGAGATGGTGTTACCTGCCAAGGTGTAATACTCTGCAGGCATAGGCTTTACAGGAGATACGCCATCAGAGAAATAGAGGTTGTCGCAAAGCGAATTATCTACAGCCACATCCAGTGTGATGTCCTTACCATTGTAGGCACCACCCATGGTAGACACGATGTTGATAATATGCTCGTTGTCCTTGGTATTGTCACGAGTCTCGTCATTGCCCAACACCAATACACGCTCCACGTTTTGGTGGGCGAAGTAGACTGATGTGCCACCCTCATAGTCGTCAAACTCAGGCGTGCCGTTCTCACAAGAGCCAAAAGTCAGAGCCAAGGCTCCGAGTGCAGCCATTGAGAAATATTTATTCATCTTCATAGTTTTCATCATTATAAAATGTTAGTCGTTTGTAATTTTCCATCCTGCATTCTGCTTCAGCTGATCCCACTTGAGGATTTCAGTCTGTGGCACAGGACCGTAATACATATAGTCGTCGTATTTTCTTTCCTCTACTGTGATATCCTTGAACTGTGGAATACCAGCCTCTGTAGAAATCTCCACGCCATGAACAGCCTCATTGATAGGAGCCTTCCAGCGGCGGAGGTCATTGAAGCGCTTGTTCTCGAAGCAGAGCTCAATACGACGCTCATTGCGAATCAACTCACGCATTTTAACCTGATCGTTAGCGCACTCATCAAGATAAGAATCATCTGTGATGCCTGCACGATGACGGATAGCCTTGATCACATCGTATGCAGAATAAGCATGTGTGCCATTGCCCTTAGGTCCCCAAGCCTCATTGGCTGCCTCAGCATAATCCAAGAAGATCTCGGTATAGCGGATATACACTGGATAGTGATACTGTGCGTTCTTGGCATTTGGATTAGGATTACAATCCTCACGAAGAAGCTTCTTCATATAGTAACCAGTACGTGTAGAGTTACCAATCTTATTCAGTCCATTGTCATTGTTGGCAGTGGTGATGTCGGTATTGATGGTTGCACTCTTATACTTGCAGCCATTATAGATAATGTAGAGATCCAAGCGTGGATCACGATTACTATAAGGATCCAAGTCATCATACTCACTGCGCTCATCTGTGATAGGATAACCATTGGCAGCAGGGAAAGCATCCACCAAGTTCTGGGTAGGATTGATACGTCCCTTACCATAGAGAGATGGAGGGAAGTTATCAGCCTCCTGGTTCAAACCGAGGTCCCAATCATCTGCACCATTGGTCTTATTACCACGCCAGATGATTTCCTTAGGACATTCACCAGACTGCAGCTGGCCGATTTCCGCAGTCTGAGCATACCAAGAATTACCTGTTTCAGACAAGCCGCTTACACCACCAATCAAGTCGAGCAAGCTGGCTGCATCATCAGCAGCACGCTTATAATCCACATTGGTACCAGCTGCAAAAGCAGGGCTGGCAGCAAGGAGAGAAACCTGTGCACGGATAGCCTTGGCGATACGACCGCTCACACGACCACGCATCAGGGAACCCAATACACGGTTATAGTCCTGAAAGTTGTCCACGCCCATAGCAGTATACTTTTCTGGCACAGGATCTGACTTAGTCAAATCATTGTAGTCCAAAGGCAGCAACTGCTCAGCCTGGTCCAAGTCGCTATAGATTTGATCCAAGCAAGCTTGGAATGTGGCACGTGGCTGATTGAAATCAGAAGAAGTATCCTCAGGCTTTGTCAAGTTTGGCACACCCAGGAGCTGACCATCCTCAGTCCAACCACCATGGTTCATCAGGAGATAATACATATTGAGAGCTCTCAAGGCATAAGCCTCACCCTTACGGCTCTCACAGAACATCTGCTGCGCACCCTTGTCCTTAGCCCAGTCTACCTTGTCCACTTCCTGAAGGAAGATGTTCAAGTACTGGATGCTAGCACGACAGCCAGTCCACTTGCTCATAGGGTCATTATTGGCTGCCCAAGAACCAGTAGCCATTTTCAGATAGCTGTTAGACAAATCATTGCTTACAGCATCATCGGTTGCCACATCAGTTACACTCTTGGTATTATAAGGAAGCATGGCATAAGCATAGCCGAGAAGTCCCTGAGCATAAGTAGGCTCTTCGTAAATCTCATCCAAGCTACGGTTGTTTTCCTGTGCAGGCTCAAAGAGATCTGAGCAAGACACCAACGAGAGTGACAATGCAGCTAATATAAATAACTTATTAATTTTCATTTCTGTATACATTTAATAATGATTAGAATGTAGCCTTCACACCTATATTATAATAGCGTGTCTGAGGAGCACTACCTATGTTCATCTCCAATATCTCACGGTTCTTAGAGATAGTGAGCAAGTTGGCACCGCTTACATAAGCAGACAAGCCCTTAACCCAAGTCTTCTGGAAGAGCGTGCTAGGCAGGTCGTAAGTAATCTGAACCTTAGCCAAGCGGAAAGCGTCTGTGCTGTACATCCAGAAGTCTGATGTCTGATAGTTGTTGCTACCTGAGAGTGTGGTAAGACGTGGATAAGTAGCAGTCTCCTTGGTTGCCTCAGTCCAGCGATTGCGAACCACAGCTGAGTACTTGCCGTCACCCTTTACCCACCAGTAAGAATTGTTCTTCAAGCCATAAGCACCGAAGTTGCCAGTACCGAGGGCGAAGAATGTGAAGTTCTTCCACTTAGCAGTGAGGTTTACGCCCAATGTGAATGGTGAGCCATACCAACCGCCCTTGCCCAGGAACACCTGGTCGTAAGAGTCGATCTTGCCATCACCGTTTACATCCACATACTTCATATCGCCAGGCTTCACGTCACTACCCAAGCGGCTCTGGTCTGGAGAGTTCTTGATTTCTTCTTCACTCTGGAAGAAGCCAGCAAACTTATAACCCCAGATGCCATCGAGAGCCTTGCCCTCACGGTTCTGATAGCTCCATGCGTTCATCTCATCACGCTTGGTAGCCTTGGTGTTATAATAAGTACCTGTTACGCCGAGCTGCAAGTCTACATCACCCACCTTCTTATTGAAGTTAGCTGCGAAGTCGAAACCGATGCGGCGGTTGTTGTTGTAGTTGAGCACAGGCATGAACGAAGCCTCTGGATAGCCTGTGTTCAAGTGAGAAGGATAGAACGTTGGAGTAGAAATCAGATAACCCTCCATCGAGTTAACGAAGAAGCTAGCATCCAATGTTACCATCTGCTGCCACAAGGAAGTCTTGAAGTTGACAGAAAGTTCCTTACGCTTGATGAAGTCGAGATCCTTGTTGGCAGAACGCTTAGAGAATGTGTACTTGCCAGCAGAACCATCATACCATCCATAACCATCAGCTGTCTGCCAGTTGGTGTCATAGAGATAGTATCTGTTGCCTTTTACTGCCAAGTCAATATCCTCGTTGATGATGCTACCAGATACACTGATCATCATATCGTCTACCACCTTGCTGTTCTTCAAGAAGTTCTCGTTCTTGAGTCTCCAACCCAAAGAGAGTGAAGGAGAGAAGCCTACACGATGACCTGGAGCCAACTGTGCAGAGTGGATAGCAGCCAAGCCGAAGTCTGCATAATAGGTCTTGGCGTAATCATAAGATGCATCCAAGGCAAGATTAGCACTTGATGTCTTGTGATACACACCTGATTTAGACTGCTGATAGCCAGAGGCAATCAACATCGCAGAGAGGTTATGTACCTTATTAAATGTATTGGCGTAATTGAACTGAGCAGAGAAGAGCATGGTCTGATTGTCCACACTATTAGCGATGTTCTGTACACCAGACTTCTTATCCTCACCTTCCTTCTTCAAAGCTACGATCATATCCTTGCCGTCGATGTTTGACCATGTTGGGATATAGATGGCATAGCTATTATTGAAAGATGTGGTGTAAGAGGTAGCATAGTCTACTGCGAAACGAGTCTCGAAAGACAAGCCCTGCAACAACTTGTGCAGATTGATGTTAACACCTGTATCAAACTGGAACTGGCGGCTAGTATACTTGCTCTTACCAGCAGCATAGTAATCTGCGAAGATGTTAGAAGAGTTAGCCTGTGTACCAGCCAAGAAGTACTTACCATCCACCAGCTTAGCCACACTCATCAAGTCCCAAGCAGCTTTGGCATTAGGAGCTATCATGTCTGTAGAGATCAATGGGCTAGCATTCTGTGGGAAGTTAGGACGCCAAGTAGCAGCTGCATTCCAATAATCACCAATAGCAGAATGTGAATCATAGAATGTGGCATTGGAGTTGACCCAAGCCTTGATGTCATCTGTGATGTTGACATCTACATTACCACGTACACTGAAACGCTGAGTGTTATTGTTCTTAGCCTCACCAAACTTCAGGAAGTCGCCCTGGCGATAATAGTTGATGTTGCTATAGAAGTGAGCACGCTTACCACCACCACTAATCTCAGCAGTAGCCTCGTAGCGACTATTCATCTTGCGAAGATAGTCAGAAGAGTACATATCGAGATTAGGATAACGATATGGGTTGGTGCCCAAGCCATGATTGTAGATATCCTCAGCAGAGTAGAGAGGAGTCAAACCGTCATTGGCACGAGCCTCGTTGTAGAGAGTCATATACTCAGCAGAGCCCAGATACTCAGGGAATGACTTAGCCACATTGAGACCAGCGTTAGCCTGCACCTCAACCTTCAAGCCATCGTTCTTGCCACGCTTGGTGGTGATGAGCACAGCACCCTTAGCTGCCTTGCTACCATAGAGCACTACAGCTTGCGCACCCTTGAGGAATGTAATCTGGTCAATCTCGCTAGGCATCACGTTGGTTGCCTCACGAGGCACACCATCTACCAATACCAAGTATCCTGCATTGTCAGCATCCATGCCCCAGAGAGAGTTGCCATTCCAACCACCCACGTAGCCCTGCATGTTGTCAAGGCTATAAGTGTGGTAGTTTTTCTTCATCAATCCCTCTACATCGACTACCGAAACGCCGCCCAAGATGTCACCCTTGGCTACCTTGCGATAAGCCACATTGACCATCTCCTTGTCGGCAGCAACGGTATCGGTTTCGTTCTCAGCAGCAGTTTTGGCATCGGCAGCCATAGGAGCCAATGACACAAGACCTGCCAACAGGAACTTTGAATTATATGATTTGAATTTTGAATTCATACTATCATTCTTATTTTAGTATTACTATATAATGTTATTTTACCAACCAGGATTCTGACTAAGCTCTTGATAGAGATAAACATCCTTGATAGGCAATGGGAACCAATAGTGCTTGGCTGTGAAGTGACGAGTCAAGATCTCTTCCTGGTGGAAGTTAGCCACCTGAGCATCAGCTGGGTCATTATCCTTGTAGAAATCGGCACTCTCCACACGGTCAAACTCATCAGAGTACTTTACATTGTAAGGAGCCTCGGTCAGGAGCAACCAGCGCTGCAAGTCGTTGAAACGGAAACCCTCGAAAGCAAGTTCCACCTCACGCTCACGGCGAACCTCGTCCATGAACTTATGTGCATCAGCTACATACTCTGGAGCCACATGACCAGCGCCACAACGATCACGAAGGGTATTGATGGCATCCTCAGCAGTCTTGCTAAAGTTAGTAGCCTTGCCAGAAGCACCACCAAACGCAGCACAAGCCTCAGCATACATCAGATAGATGTCAGCCAAACGCATGTATGGCAAGTAACAGTGGAATGCTGAACCCCAATCGTAGTCACGATCCACCTCATTACATGTATGAGGCACCAACTTCTGGATGAAGTAACCTGTACGGCTGGCATTAGCCACTGGACGCATATTGCCACCTGTATACAACTGGCAGTACTGCAAGTTAGCCCACTGACCAGGAGTACCATTCAGATACTTGAATCCATCAAACACGATGTCGTGATAGAAGCGTGGGTCACGGTTCTTATATGGATGAGTAGGATCGAAACCACCTGCTGTGTTAGGAACCAACTTGCCATTCTCTACGATGTAAGCTGGCTCACCATTAGCCATACCGTAAGCAGCTATCAAGTTAGCTGTAGGCTGGTGAATCACATTGTCATGTCCAACCACTTTGTCAACCTTAGGACCAAACACCTTAGAGGTATTCCAGTTAGAGCCGTTGAAGTCTGAAGATGGACCACGGAAGATAGCCTCAATAGATCCAGGCATTTTCCAGTTCTGCTTCTTGGTATAGAAGATATCTGAGAAGCAAGAGGTAGCATCGGCAGAACGCTCATGATTGTAGATGTCCTTATAGTTGAACTCAGCCAACCCATACTGTGTCTGGCCACCCTCAACCAATGTGAGCAACTCACCGAAGACCTCAGCTGCCTTCTTGGCAAACTCCTCATCATAGTCGTATGTCTTGCCATTCTTGCTAGCTCCTACCTGTGCGCCATCCTTCATCAATGGGCTGGCAGCCCAGAGATAAGTCTTGCCCAGATAACCGAGTGCCATGATCTTGTTGATACGAAGGTCGTTCTTGCCCTGTGTGGCAGCACCATCATACTCATTGTCCCAGTTGATAGGCAACAGATCGGCAGCCTTGCGATAATCAGCAGCAGCCTTCTCTGCACACTCCTGATAAGAGAGACGAGGCAAATTGAGCTCTGAATTGAGATCCAAATAGGTATCAATGTATGGCAAACCACCAAAGTACTGCATCAACTCAGTGTGCCACCATGCACGGAAGAAGTAAAGCTGACCAGCAATGAGGTCTTTCTCTGCCTTGCTAGCTACCAACTTATCGAGATTAGCCAAGCCCTGGTTGGCCTTACGGATGCAATACCAAGCATGTGGCCAAAGTGAGTGGCTGAACTTATCTGTAGATGTAGGGCTGCTGCCATTCTTGTAAAGCCAGTTACCAGTGGTCTGCCAAGCACGGAAGTTGCCCAAGTCTACCTGGTGTGTCATACGGCCATCAGCCTCTGGGTTGAAGATTTCATCATCACCCCAGTTCCAAGAAGGACACCAGTTACATTTTTCCTTATCAGGGATACAGTTGTAAATCTCCTCTACGTAACCCTGGAAGTTACGGAAGTTTACAAATGCGTCATTTTCTGAGACTGTAGAATCGGCCTCCTTGTCAAGATAGTCCTGGCAAGAGTTGAGCGAGGTGCCGATAGCCAGTGAGACGCATCCCATCAACAAAAAATTCTTTATCTTATTTTTCATTTGAATGTTCATTTTAATATTACAATGAGAATTTAACACCTAAGTTGAAGCGGCGTACTGTAGGATATGCTCCCAGGAAACCGCCACCACCGAGGTTAGCCTCACGGTCATCAGGCATACGAGTCCAGAGCCAGAGGTTGTTACCATTCAAGTATACCTTGAGGTAGTTCATACCGAGAGCCTTGATCCATCCCTTGGTCCAAGTATAAGCAATCTCTACGTTCTTCAGACGGATGTATGAACCATCATAGAGGAACTGAGTACCATTGCTGTAATCAGACTGGGTTGCACCCCAACGAGGAATGATAGATTCTGGAGAAGACTCATTCTTGTCCCACCAAGTACCAGTGTCATAAACATTGTCCAACTTATTACCGAAGCTTGTCAAGGTTACGTCACGAGTTACATTGGTTACACCATAGAACTGAGCGAAAGCAGAGAAACCCTTATACTCGATACCGATAGTGGCATTGTATGTATTCTGAGGGTTTGAGCTATAACCTACTGGAGCTGAATCCTTGCTATCTACCACACCATCACCGTTGAAGTCCACGATGTAGTAATCGCCTACCAAGCGGTGGTTGTCGTTAGACTCATGAGCTGGAGAACCAATCAAGTCATCGATGTCGTTGATAAAGCCACGATCAATGTATGAGTGATACTGACCCATAGAGTAGCCAGCCTCCTTCTGATAGTTAGGAGTGAGCTGAGCGTCATCCTTCAAGAGCACCTTGTTCTTGGCATGGGTCATATTGAAGTTACCCCAGAGGCGGATGCCATTGGCAAATTTCTTGTTGAGCTTCAACTCCAACTCGTAACCACTGGTACGAACCTTACCCTTATTGATAGTAGGAGCTGTAGTACCAAAGTAAGATGGGATGGAGCGGTTATCACCAAAGATCAAAATGTCGTTACGACGGTCGCAGAAGAAATCGAGCGAACCGGTAATCAAACCACCCAAGAAACCATAGTCGACACCGAAGTTGGTCTTCTTCACAGTCTCCCACTTCACATCTTTATTACCCAATGTGTTCTGGCGATACCATGTGTAGATACTCTTGGTATGGTCAAGATCCATCACTGTGTTGCCTCCGTATGCCCACTGACTCATATAAAGCCAACGACGAGTAGAGTCGAATGGATCAGGACCAAGATTGTCATCACCAATTTCACCATAAGATGCACGGAACTTCAACATATCAATGATGTGCTTGTCACGAAGATTCTTCATAAAGTTCTCCTCAGTGATGGTCCAACCGATAGCTCCAGAATTGAAGAAGGCGAAGCGATTGTCCTTGCTAAACTTTTCTGATCCGTTGTAAGCACCGTTATACTCGATGTTGTAACGACCAGCATAGCTATAAGTAGCACGGAACGCCCAGTCCTCACGGTATGTAGGCATCACACTACCACGTGCATTCTCCTGACGAGAGAACAAGCCCATGGCTGTAACATCATGCTGTCCGAACTTGCGAGCCCAGTTGAGCTGCAACTGATAGTAAAGATTGCGAACAGTCTGGTTGTTATTAACCGAACCACCAGAAGTACTCCAGTTAACGCCCTGTTTCCAGTCGAACTTATTGTTTGACTCATATACCTGACCATATGTTATATTGCCAGTCTCTGGATCAATATACTTGGTCTGAGCAGTATTGTTCAAGTCATTGATACCACGGCTCGTCTCAACAAATACGTTGTCCCAAGAAACGGTACCACGCAAGTTCAAGCCCTTGGTGATGAAGTCGAGTTTCTGCTCCAAGGTAAAGTCGGTATTGATACGAGTAGTAGTAGCCTGCGCTGTACCACCGATGGCGAGGTTCTGAGCAGAGTTGCTTACGTTAGACGCATTTGGATAATAACCCCAAGAGCCATCGCTATACTGAGGCAAGAATACATCTGGAGCGATGTTATAAGCACCAGCCCACTGCTGTCCTATCTGCCACTCGCTATTGCTCATGTTGCTCCAAGGAGCCTTGCGCACACCATTAGAACCAGATACATTTACCTTTAATGTCGTAGTTCTAGTGATAGAGAAGTCCAAGTTACTGCGCACATTGATACGATTGTATCCATAGCCAGAGTTATAGTTACGTCCGTTATCATACTCACGGAAGAGGTCACCCTCGTGTACAAAGTCGGCAGAAGCAAAATACTTCACGAAGCTTGTACCACCGCTCACATTGACATTGGCATTATATGACATGGCGCTCTTCTTGAAGAGGGCATCCTGCCAATCCACGTTAGCATAACGCTCGCGCTGCTCTTGTGTGGTCTGGTTACGATAGTTCTCAATAAATGATTGAGGACGGATGTAAGACCAAGATTCAGGAGAAACACCCAACTCATGCTCCACAGCCCTGTTGCGGAACATCAAGGCATCGTATGAATCATACTTGTTAGGCAACTTAGAAGGAGCCTTCAATGTAGCGTTGAAGCCTACATCAATCTTAGCCTTGCCTTCCTTACCACGCTTGGTAGTAATCAAGATGACACCATTGGCACCCTTCACACCATAAACGGCAGTGGCAGATGCATCCTTCAATACAGAGATACTCTCTACAGAACCAATGTCTACACTACTCATAGGACGCTCGATACCATCGACCAGGACGAGAGGGTCACTGTTGTTCCAAGAACTAGCACCACGAATGATGATCTGTGGCTCCTCCTCACCAGGCATACCATTGCCCTGAACAGTTACCACACCAGGAAGGTTACCAGTTAAGGCAGCACCAATGTCGCTGACACCGGCAGCACGTTCCAGCACCTCACCTGTGGTCTGTGCAATAGAACCTACGACAGATGCCTTCTTCTGCTGACCATAACCTACGACTACGACTTCGCCGATAGCGTTGTCATCTTCCAATGAGAGTTTGAACTCTCTCTTCTTACCGATTTTCACTTCCTTGGTCTTCATACCTACGTAGGTAAATACGAG
>ERZ1034882.821-NODE-821-length-13096-cov-7.592056_pt1 | contig 13096 bp, 11 predicted proteins | sample MGYA00520606_ERZ1034882 | MGnify/ENA primary metagenome ERZ1034882 (study PRJEB33766, sample SAMN09781726) | gut metagenome | biome: gut microbiome | host: Homo sapiens | place: Madagascar | study: EMG produced TPA metagenomics assembly of the PRJNA485056 data set...
CAATTAAAGTAAGTGATTATGAAAAAGATAAAATATGGCATGCATTCTTTAATGGCATTTGGACTTTACATAATGCTATTTTATATCATAATGATAAAACTAGTGAAGAGTTATTTTTTGGTGCATACGAAGAAGATTTAACAAAATATCCTAAAAAGTCAATTTTTAGTGATAAACAATTAGCAGCCAAAAGTGTGTTACATAATGCATATAATGAAAAGCAAATGGCTTTATTTAAAAATATAGAATGTCGTTTTGAACATGGACCTTTCTTATTTTTAAATGACATGAGTTATGGATATGCTTCTGGAGCAGAAAATAAAGTGATTTACAAATGTGCTTGTTTGGCATGTGGTAGAATATCTGATTATGACATGCATGTTAAAGATAGAAGAGAAACTGTATATACTAATAAAGAAAGTGGGTTTGATGCCCTACAAGATTATTATATAATTAGAAAAAAAATAATGGAAAGTAATTTGGCTGGTATTGAGACAGAAGATATAGTAGCATCAATAAATAAATCATATAGTGATGGTAATGAAAAACAAAAAGTAATGAAGAAAACAAATCATTAATAGATATTTGGAGGAAATATGAAAAAAAATACGATATTAATAACAATAGGTATAGTTTTATTATTATGTATTTTTTTAGTGGTGGTTTTAACAAATAAAAATAGTATTCCTCTTGATAATAATGGTTTTACTACTACATCAACTGATTTTGAGGTTTATTCTGATGTATATTTAAGTGATAACGTCAAAATTCCAAATGGAATGGTGCTTAAAAATAAAAAAATAGATACTAGTGATATTGGAAAATATAATTTAGAATTTATATATGTAAATAGTAATGGAAAAAAAAGAAGAGGAATTATTAATTATAATGTTGTTGATACAACTAAACCTATTATTCTACTTAGTAATGCATATTCTTTATATGTTTCTGATGATAAAGATTTAACACAAAGTATTTTATCGGCTGATAATTATGATAAAAATCCACACCGTGAGATAATAGGCGAGTATGATATTGATACACCTGGAAGTTATTATTTAACATACAAAGTAACTGATTCTTCAGGGAATACAGAATCTGTTCCTTTTACATTATATATTAAAGAGAAACCATCTGATAATTCTAATAATTATGAAAAATCACACACTGATTTTTCTGATATTTATAGTTTATATAAAACCGATTCTACTAAAATTGGTATAGATGTTTCAAAGTGGCAAGGCGAGATTGATTTTACAAAAGTAAAAAATGCTGGTGCTGAGTTTGTAATTATAAGAATTGGGACAGGACTTGGTTTTAAAAAAGAATATGTTATTGATAAATATTTCAAACAAAATATTGAAAATGCTAGAAAAGCAGGATTAAAAGTTGGTGTTTACTATTATTCTTATGCTACAACAAAAGATGAGGCTAAAAGCGAAGCTAAATGGGTTATTGAAACTTTAGGTGGAACTAGTCTTGATTTGCCTATTGCTTTTGATTGGGAGAGCTTTAGTTATTTTAATGGCTTAGGTATGAGTTTATATGACCTTAATTCAGTAGCATCTGCCTTTAAATCTATAATTGAAAAACATGGTTATAAATATATTTTATATGGTAGCAAATACTATTTAAATAATATTTGGAATGAAGATGCACCTGTTTGGCTTGCACATTATACAAGTAAAACAAATTATGAAGGAAAATATATGCTTTGGCAATTGTGTGAAGATGGTAAAATTGATGGGATAAATGGGGACGTTGATATTGATATTTTATATGAATAAATCTTACAAAACTGTAAGATTTATTTTTTTTGCTGACATTTTTATTTTCATTTGATACAATATTAGCATATGGAAGTGTGATGTTTGATGGATAAAATTAAAAAAATATGTAGTAATTTAAATGAATATTTTTGGCTTTTTGTAATAGGATCTATTATTGGATGTTTTTATGAAATGATTTTGGAATTTTTCCGTAATGGTAATATTTATCTTCATAAAGGATTAATATATGGGCCATTTTGTCAAGTATATGGAATAGGGCTTGTAGTAATGGTTATTCTATTTAAAAAAGTAAAAAATAAGACAGTTTTATTTGTTGGAGGATTTATAAGTGGAGGAATACTTGAATATTTACTATCTTATATTCAAGAGATTGTTTTTCATTCTAAATCATGGGATTATAGTAATTACCCAATTAATTTTAGTGGTAGAACAAGTTTTTTTCATATGTTCTTCTGGGGGATATTTGTTTTGCTTATTATGAGCTATCTATATCCTTTTTTACATAAGAAATTAGAAATATTTAAAACGCATTATGGTAAAATTATAACCTGTATTTGTTTTGTTTTAATGCTTCTTGATATTATTATATCAATTGTTGCTGCTATTCGTTATTATGATAGAAGAATGAATGTAAGTACTCTAGGAAATATTGATGCATTTTTGGATGCTAAGTATCCTGATGATAGAATTGAGTCTATTTATAGAATGTCCGTCCAACTTGATTAAGCATAATTATTAATTATGGAAAATTATGGGAAGTAATTGTAAGGCTATTGACAAATATTTTATCATGTAATAATATGTTATGGATGACATGGTGGTGTATATGAAAGAAAAAAGTATTTTATATGAAATTAAGTCTCTTGAAAAATTAATTGCTAGAACATTTATGTTGGCGTCTAAATTAGATATAAAGGAAACTAAAAAATTTCCAACACCAAGTCAAATTCAAATAATACAATATATAGTGACATCAAAAAAAACTGTATATCAAAGTGAACTTGAGGATGTACTAAATTTAAGAAGAGCAACTGTGTCTGGAATATTAATGACGATGGAAAAAAACGGAATAATTAAACGCGTTGCTAGTAAAAAAGATGCTAGAACTAAAGAAATTATTTTAAATGAAAAGGTTGAAAAAATTTTATTATGTCATCAATCGGAAATGGAAATGTTAGAGAATGTATTAATTTCTGGAATAAGCAAGACAGACCTTAATACATTTTCTAAAGTTTTAAGTCGCATGAAAGAAAATGTAAGCGATTATTCAACTTCATTTATAAACAGAAAGGAAGATAAATAAAATGATAAAATTGCTTAAAAATTTGAGTAAGAAAGAAGCTATACTTGCACTTATTAGTTTTGTTCTTATATTCGGTCAAGTATGGTTAGAACTTAAAATGCCAGATTATATGTCTAAAATAACACAACTTGTTCAAACAGAAGGAAGTGAGATGAAAGACATTTTAATTAATGGTGGTTATATGCTTCTTTGTGCCTTTGGAAGTTTAGTTTCTTCTATTATAGTTGGCTATTTGATTGCTAATATATCATCATTATTCTCAATGAAAGTTAGAAAAAAATTATTTAACAAAGTAGAAGATTTAGCTATGCATGAAGTTAAAAATTTTTCTACTAGTAGTTTAATTACACGTACAACAAATGATATTACACAAATTGAAATGCTTATTGGAATAGGACTTCAGCTTATGATTAAAGCACCAATTACAGCTATTTGGGCAATTGGGAAGATTTTAAATAAAAGTTGGCAGTGGAGTGCTATTACGGCTGTTAGTGTTGTAATTCTTTTATCTGTTATAGCTACTTTAATGGTAATTGTACTTCCTAGATTTAAAATTGTTCAAAAATTAATTGATAAATTAAATAGTGTTACAAGAGAAAATTTAACAGGAATTAGAGTTGTTCGAGCCTTTAATGCAGAAGAGTATCAAGAACGTAAATTTAAAGATGCTAATGAGCGCTTGACAAGTCAACAATTATTTAATCAAAAAGCTTTTGCTATTATGTCTCCAATAATGTATTTAGTAATGTATTTTTTAACACTTTCAATTTATTTTGTTGGAGCTTATTTAATTCGTGATGCTATTCTTCCATTTAAGATTGGTCTTTTTGGAGACATGATTGTTTTTTCATCATATGCAATGCAAGTTATAATGTCATTCTTAATGCTTGCTATGATTTTTATGATGCTTCCACGTGCACAAGTTTCAGCAAAACGTATAAATGAGGTTTTGGATACTAAACTTAGCATTGAAGATGGTGTTAGTGATATCTTACCAACAGAAATAGGAACAGTTGAATTTAAAAATGTATCATTTAAGTATCCTGATGCACAAGAGTACTTACTTAAAGATATATCATTTAAAGCAAATAGGGGAGAGACAGTAGCGTTTATAGGTTCTACTGGTTCTGGTAAGAGTACGCTTATTAATTTAGTACCAAGGTTTTATGATGCTACAGATGGAGCTGTTTTAGTTGATGGTGTTGATGTGCGTTCATATAAACTTGAATCTCTTTATAATAAACTTGGGTATGTGCCACAAAAAGCAGTAATGTTTAATGGTACTGTTTCATCTAACGTTGCATATGGAGAAAGTAAAAAAGAAATAACAAAAGAAAAAGTAAAAGAAGCTATTAAAGTTGCTCAAGCAGAAGAATTTGTAAGTAAAATGGATAATACATATGATACACATATTGCTAGTGGTGGTACTAATGTGTCTGGTGGGCAAAAGCAAAGACTTGCAATCGCACGTGCAATTGCAAGAGATCCAGAAATTTATATTTTTGATGATTCTTTCTCTGCGCTAGACTATAAAACTGATTCTGTTCTTCGTCATGAATTAAAGAAGTATACAAAAGATGCTACAACTTTGATAGTAGCACAACGAATTGGAACAATTATGAATGCTGATAAAATAATTGTTCTAGATAATGGTAAATGTGTTGGAATGGGAACACATAAAGAATTGCTTAAAAACTGTGAAGTTTATAAACAAATAGCATTATCACAACTTACAAAGGAGGAACTAGAAAATGGCAAATAATAGACACCATGGTCCAGGTATGGGACCAGTACAAGAAAAAGCTAAAGATTTTAAAGGCTCTATAATGCGTCTTTTAAAAGAGTTAAAACCATTTCATATTTTAATTTCTATTGCACTTATTTTAGCTATGTTAGGTTCTATTTTATCTATTCTAGCTCCTAATAAGTTATCGTCTTTAACAGATAAAATAACAGAAGGATTAGTAATAAATTCTGATAATTTAAAAACAATTAGTTCTAATATTGAAAAAAGTATTAATGAAGAATCATTAAAAGAAAAAATGCCTAACATTTTAAATATTGAGTTAAACGAAGAAAAAGTGTTAGCAATCAATTTAAGCGATATTTCAAGCGCTGATAAAGAAAAATTTAACGAATGGATTAAAAATCCATCGTTTGATAAAGTTTCTAATCTTCCTGATTCTGTTTTAGATATTATTTTAACAGATTCAGTTTATAATGATGTTAATATTACAAAAGAAGATAAAAAACAACTTTTAAAATCAACTAGTGGAAATGTATCTATTCCAAGTAGTGTAGCATCTTTATTATTAACTGATTTTGAAATAGACGGGAATGTGATTACTGCTCTTGATCAAGCTCAATTTTTGAACATTATGAGTACACTATCTAAGGATGCTAGTGCAAATGAAATGTATGAAAAAATCGATGAAATGCCTAATAGTATTAAAACTATAGTTGAACCTACTATGAATATGAATAGTATAAAACGTATTTGCCTCTTTTTAGTTATTTTATATGTATGTAGTGCTTTATTTACGTATATTGAATCAATAGCTATGACTAACGTTTCAAATAAGTTTGCACGTTCATTGCGTGGTAGAATTTCAAAAAAAATAAATAGACTTCCTTTATCTTATTTTGATAAAAATACTACGGGTGATATATTATCACGTGTAACAAATGATGTTGATACAATAGCGCAGTCTATGAATCAATCACTTGCGACACTTGTAAGTGCGATTACTTTATTTTTAGGAACATTATTCATGATGTTTTATACAAACTGGATTATGGCTTTAACTGCTATTTTAGCAAGTTTATTTGGATTTATCTTTATGTTTGGTGTTTTAGGCAAATCACAAAAATACTTCGTTGCTCGTCAAAATGAACTTGGTAATTTAAATGGTCATATTGAAGAAATATACTCTGGACTTAACGTTGTTAAAGCATATAATGGCAAAAAAAGTTCTAATGCTAAATTTGATGAATTAAATAACAAATTATATAACGCTAATATGAAGAGTCAATTTTTGTCTGGATTAATGATGCCTATGATGAATTTTATTGGTAATTTTGGATATGTTGCAGTTTGTATTGTTGGAGCACTTCTTACAATAAATGGTAATATTAGTTTTGGGGTTATTGTTGCTTTTATTTCATATGTAAGATTATTTACATCACCACTTTCACAAATAGCACAAGCAATGACTTCTATGCAATCAACAGCTGCAGCAAGTGAAAGAGTATTTGAATTTCTTGATGAAAAGGAAATGTCAGATGAAAGTGATATTAAAATTTATTTAGATAAATCAAAAGTAAAAGGTGAGATTGAATTTAATCATGTATCATTTACTTATGATGGCAATGATAAACCTACTATTTATAATTTTACAGCAACAGCTAAAAAAGGGGCTAAAGTAGCTATTGTAGGTCCTACTGGTGCTGGTAAAACAACTATGGTAAATTTATTAATGAAATTTTATGATATTAATTCTGGAAGTATTAAAATTGATGGTGTTGATACAAGCAAATTAACTAGAAACAATATTCATCAACTGTTTACAATGGTTCTTCAAGATACTTGGATGTTTGAAGGAACAATTATGGAAAATATAATCTATAATCGTAGTGATATTAGTGAAGAAGATGTTTATAACGTATGTAAAACAGTTGGTTTAGATCACTTTATCAGAACATTACCAAATGGTTATAATTCTAAAATTACTGATGGTGATGGTATTTCCGCAGGACAAAAACAATTATTAACTATTGCAAGAGGGATGCTTGACAATGCACCATTCTTGATTTTAGATGAAGCAACAAGTAATGTTGATACTAGAACAGAGGAATTAGTAAGTAAAGCTATGGATAAATTAACAGAGGGAAAAACTTCATTCATTATTGCTCATAGATTATCTACTATCAAAAATGCTGATTTAATATTAGTAATGAAAGATGGTAATATAATAGAACAAGGAAATCATGATGAATTAATGAGTCAAAGTGGCTTTTATGCTGAACTTTACAATTCACAATTTGAATTATAAAAACAACTGCGGTTGTTTTTTATTATCTTTTGTTTTGGAAGATTATTTAAAAATGTGATATACTATAAGTAGATATTGGAGTGTGTTTGTATGAGTGAAAAAATGAAAAATATGACAATTGTTATATTGCTTATAATACTTGCTTTAGTAGCACTTTTAATAGTATGGATGAGACCTAGCATTTATCTTGTAGGAAAAGACAAGTTAGAACTTAATGTAGGAGATACTTATAAAGAGAAAGGATATCATGCATCTTTTATGTTTAAAGATGTAAGCAGTCATGTTAAAGTAAGTTCAAATATTGATGTTAATAAAATAGGCAATTATGAAGTTAAGTATGAATTAAAAGAAAAAAATTATTATGCTTTAAAAATCAGAAAAGTTTCGGTTGTTGATAAAGAAGCACCCAAAATAGAACTTAAAGGCGAGAGAAAAGTAAGTGTATGTCCAGATCAAAAATATGAAGAAGAAGGATATACTGCTACTGATAATTATGATGGAGATGTTACTGAAAAAGTAAAAATCAATATTAGTAAAGATAAAATTTCTTATAAAGTTAGTGACAAGAGTAAAAATGAAGGATTTATTGAAAGAAAAATAGTATATGAAGATAAAGAAGCGCCATTACTTACCCTTAATGGCGGAGACGTGATTATTACAGTTGGTTCTAATTATGAAGAGTTGGGATATAAAGCCATTGATAAATGTGAAGGAGATATTACATCTAAGGTTGTTGTGTCTGGCGAAGTTAATAAAGATATGGTAGGAGAGTATAAACTTAATTATAAAGTAGAAGATAACTTTGGTAATGTATCAGATGTAACTCGTACTGTAAAAGTTGTAAAACAAGTACTTAATGGAAGCGGTAAAACTATTTATTTAACATTTGATGATGGACCAAGTAGGACAATTACGCCAGAGGTTTTAAAAATACTAAGAGAAGAAAATGTACCAGCCACTTTCTTTGTTATTAATCATGATGATTCACTTAACTATTTAATTAAAGAAGAAAACGATGAAGGTCATACTGTTGCTCTACATAGCTTTTCACATAATTATAGTTATGTATATAGTTCTGTTTCTAATTATTTTGAAGATTTGTACGCTATTCAAAATAAAGTAGAAGGTATAATTGGTAAAAAAAGTACCATCATTCGTTTCCCAGGCGGAAGTTCTAATACTGTAAGTAGAAGATATAGCCTTGGTATTATGACTATTTTAACTAATGAAGTTACTAATAAAGGTTTTACTTATTTTGATTGGAATGTTTCAAGTGGAGATGCAGGAGAAGCAAGATCAAGTGATGATGTTTATAGAAATGTAACATCTTCTTTAAAATATCAAAATAATGTTGTTTTGATGCATGACTTTGAGGGTAATTATAAAACACTTAATGCTTTACGTGATATTATTAAATATGGAAAACAAAATGGATATACATTTAGTGCTATAAATACATCAACGTTTCCATCTCATCATGGCATTAATAACTAGAGGTTATCCTCTTTTTCTTTTCTTTTAAGTATGATATAATTATGAAGGTGATTTTATGATACAAGTAATTTCCATTGGTGGTGTTCTTTTATTTTTGGATCAAATAGTAAAATATATAGTATCAACATCTATTGCTTTAGGTGATACTATAAATGTAATACCTAATATATTTTATATAACAAATTTAGAAAATAGAGGTGCGGCTTGGAGTATGTTTTCAGGCTCTAGATTTTTTTTAGTTACGTGCGCTTTATTTGCTTTATTTGTTATTTATTATTTCTTCATTAAAAATAAAAAAATATCTAAGTCAAAAAAAGTATACTATGGCCTTTTATTTGGAGGAATACTTGGAAATTTAGTCGATCGTATTATACATGGATATGTAATTGATTTTATAGGAGTATATATTGGTACATATGCTTTTCCAATATTTAATATAGCTGATATAGCTATTGTTATTGGGTCTATTTTATGTATTATAGATGTGTATAGAGGTGATAAAAATGATACTAAAAGCAAATGATGTTGACAACGCAAAACGTATAGATGTTTTTTTAATGGAAAAGACAGATTATAGTCGTACAAAAGTGCAGTCATTAATAAAAGACAAAAAAGTAAAAGCAAACGGTATTTGTGTTAAAGCCAGTTACCGTGTTAAGAAAAATGATAATATAGAGTATGAAGAATATCAAGAAAAAGAAATGAGTGCAGAACCTATGAATATTCCCCTTGATATTATTTATGAAGATGATGATGTAATTGTCGTAAATAAGCAAAATGGTATGGTTGTCCATCCAGCTATCGGAAATGAATCCGGAACACTTGTAAATGCTCTTTTATTTCACTCTAAAAATTTATCTGATATAAATGGAGAATTTAGGCCTGGTATTGTTCATAGAATAGATGCTTATACAACTGGATTACTTGTTGTTGCTAAAAATAATAAAGCACATGAAGTATTAGCAAAGCAACTAGAAGATAAAACGACATATAGAAAATATCTTGCTTTAGTATGGGGAGTTTTACCATCAGAAACTGGTACTATTGATGCTCCAATTGGACGTGACTCTAAAGATAGAAAGAAAATGGCTGTTACTGATAAAAACGCTCGTGATGCTGTAACACATTTTAAAGTTATTGAAAGATTTAAGAAAGCAACTTTAATAGAAGTGAAATTAGAGACTGGCCGTACTCACCAAATTAGAGTTCATATGGATTATATTGGACATCCTGTTGTAAATGATTCTGTATATGGTCGCCGTAAGATAATTGATGAAACAGGACAGTGTTTGCATGCCTATGAACTAGGTTTTGTTCATCCTAAAACAAATCAATATATGAAGTTTACGTGTCAAACTCCAGAATGCTTCAAAAAAATTGAAGATATGTTTAGAAAAGATGAAATCTAGACATTTAGAAAATAAATTCCAAGTGATAAAATTGTTGCGTATAAGCTAAAATAAACATAGATAAGAAGAAATTTTGAAGATTTCTCATCTATTTCTTTAGTTTCGTAGTAAAGCATTAGTGATGTAATTAATATTGCAAGTGCATCAGCAAAACCAAGAAAAGTGTTTTGTAGACGAAACATAAAAAATAAATAAAGTTGATTAAAAATATAATTGCTTATTAGGGCTTCATTATAATTTTTTAAATATTTATAATTATTTTTGTTGTATATAATACAAATACTTATAGCAATAAAAAAATAAATAATAGTCCAGACTATGCCATATAAATTTTTAGGAAGGGCAAAGAAAGGGAGCGCTAATTTATCAAAAAAACTTGTATATTTAGAAAACAATAGTCCGCTTAAAAACCAAGGAATTAAGCAAATTAAAAATCTTATAATATTTTTCATATAGACACCTCTTTACTAACTATATGGAATATATTAAAATATTATTACAACAGGAGGTTATTATGAATGAAATAATAATTAATAAAAATGATGAACTTGTTATGAAATTGTTGCACTTTTTTATAACAGAAGAAGGATATAGTCCTATTGTATTACGTGGAGCAAAAGATGAAATTTGGCTTGAAAATTTAGATGAAAATTATAAAATAGTTCGTATTGTTTCTAATTATATTCACAATAATGAACAACTAGAATATGATGTTTTTAGGGCAAAACATATAACTAAACAAATTCAAGCTAAGACATTATCTATGCATATGGATGTTTTAAATATATTTATTAATTTAGGAGAAACTGTAGATGCGGATAAATATATGCATATTTCTAACATTCATTCAATTGATATAAAGAATATTAAAGATTTAAAAAAATATGAGTTTGTAACAACTGAATTTCCATCAATTACTAAAAACACTAGATTTAAAGAAAAGGGTGCGGAATTATTTATGAAAATAACGCAAGATATAACAAAGAAAAACGCTGAAGAATCAGTTAAGGCAGAGGAAGTATTTAGAACTAAAAAACCGATTATAACATATATTTTGATAGCTCTTAATATTATTTATTTTATTCTTATGTATATATTTGGAAATGGAAGTACGGATGCTATAACATTGTATAAATTTGGTGCTATATATCCTGATATTGCTACTTCTTTTGAATGGTATCGTTTATTCACAAGTGTTTTTATTCATATTGGAATAATTCATTTGATATGTAATATGTATTCACTATATATCATTGGTTCACAACTTGAAAGTTTTTTTGGAAGGACTAAATATTTAATTATTTATATTGTAAGTGGTGTTATTGGTAATTTATTCTCAGTATTATTTACAAATGGAATAAGTGCTGGAGCTAGTGGTGCTATATTTGGACTTTTTGGTGCATTATTATACTTTGGATATCACTATAGGCTTTATCTTGGAACGGTAATTAAATCTCAGATAATACCATTAATTTTATTAAACTTATTTGTTGGATTTATAAGTCCTGGAATTGACAATGCTGCTCATATTGGTGGACTTATTGGTGGAGTATTAATTACATCAGCCCTAGGTGTTAAATATAAATCAAGTAAATTTGACAAAATAAATAGTTGGATAGTTCTTGCTATTTTAGTGATATTTCTTGTTTTCTTAATATTAAGATAGTAGTAAAATCAAAGATTAAAACTTTGATTTTTTTATTAATTGTTGTAGTTTTGATATAAAATCAGTATAATAAACTAAAGGAGAGATTTTATGAAGATATTGTCTGTAAATGCTGGAAGTTCATCTTTAAAATTTAGACTGTATGAAATGCCAGAGGAAAAGTTATTAGTAAAAGGAATGTTTGAAAGAATTGGCTTAGAAGATAGTTCTTATAACTTACGTCTTGGAAAAGATAAAATATCAATCCATACTGAAATTAGAAATCATGATGATGCTGTTAAGATTTTGATTCAAGAATTACTTGATAGAAAAATAATCAAAAATATAAGTGAAATTAGTGGTGTTGGACATAGAGTAGTTCATGGGGGAAATTTTTACTCACATTCTGTTTTGATTAATCCACGAGTTCTTATGGAAATAGATGCTTTACGTAATCTAGCACCTCTTCATAACCCCGCTAGTGTAAGTGGTATTAAGGCTTTTATGAAAGAAGATGCAAATATTTTAGAAGTAGCTTGTTTTGATACTGCTTTTCATCAAACAATGAAAGAAGATGTGTATTTATATTCTGTACCATATGAATGGTATACAAAATATAATGTTAGAAAATATGGATTTCATGGTTTAAGCCATAAATATATAACCGATGTTATGAAAGAAAAACTTAATACGGATGACGTTAATTTGATTATCTGTCATATTGGAAGTGGCGCTAGTATAACAGCTGTAAAAGATGGAAAATGTATTGATACATCTATGGGATTTACTCCTAATGCTGGTCTTATGATGGGTACACGTTCAGGGGATATTGATTATAGTATTATTTCACATGTTATGAAGTCTGCTGATTTAACAATAGATGAGATAGATAAAAAATTAAATTATGAAAGTGGACTATATGGAATAGCCGGAATGAGTGACTTAAGAGATATTGATAGAGCATATGAATCGAAAGAACAAAAAGCTATTTTAGCTGTTGATATGTATACAAGTAGAATAGTTGATTATATTGCTAAATATCACATGAGACTTGGGCGTGTTGATGCAATCTGTTTTACTGCTGGTGGTGGTGAAAACGATGCTATTATTAGAGGAGAAGTTATAAAAAAACTTAGTCCTATTAATGTATATTTAGATGAAGAAAAAAATAATATTACTGTTGTTAGAAAAGGCATTCAAGGTATTATAACAACTCCCGAATCTAAGATACCATGTTATGTTATTGCAACAGATGAAGAACTCATGATAGCACGTGACACTTATAAGCTTGTAAATCATGAATGATGAATATAAAAACATTATAAATAATATTGATTATAAATCTTTATTACATGAAAATGTTGGAAATGGTATATATCTTACAAAAGAAGAGATGAATATAC
>ERZ1034882.823-NODE-823-length-13067-cov-8.515140_pt1 | contig 13067 bp, 11 predicted proteins | sample MGYA00520606_ERZ1034882 | MGnify/ENA primary metagenome ERZ1034882 (study PRJEB33766, sample SAMN09781726) | gut metagenome | biome: gut microbiome | host: Homo sapiens | place: Madagascar | study: EMG produced TPA metagenomics assembly of the PRJNA485056 data set...
CAGTTATACTATCAAGAAACGTTGAACCTATATAGCCCCAAAAATAAATTATAGATAATTTTGAAATTAAAAGTGCAAATAAATATTTTTTGTATGGCATTTTTGATAAACCTGCTCCAATATTTATTGAAAACGCTGGTGTAAAAGGAATTGCCATGATAAGTACTAAAGTTGTAAAATTTAGATTGCTTATCTTATTCATTAATTCCTTTGTTTTAGTTTTATTTTCTATATGGCGATATATTATTTTACTAAAGCCTGTCCTAAAAATAAAGAAACTTAAACTACAACCAATAACTGTACCTATCCATGAAATTAAAAAACCAACTATATTACCAAATACAACTGTATTAATAGCTATAAAAAGCGCTAATGGTAATGCAGGTATAATAGATTCTAAGATAACCAAAAACATACCACAAGATATACTTATAAGTATGTTATTACTATAAACAAAACTAGTTAACCAATCAATAGATAATTTTATAATCTGCATTATTTGTTCCATATAGCTTATAGCCTCCTTTAATATTATAATACTTTTAATGTTAATTTAAAAGATAAATATATACATAAATATATTATTAAATTAAACTTAAATAGTAAAAAAATATACAATATAATATTAGTCAAAAAAAGACACTTTCGTGTCTATTTTTGTAGTATCCACTCTTCATAACCCCCTAATACATTAACAGTATTATATCCTAATCTATTAAGTATTTGGCAAATTTTGGGACTACTAATACCTTTTTGACAATATATATAATATATCAAATTTGGTTTTAAATATTTTTTGGGTTCAATAATTAATTTTTCCATTGGAATATTTATTGAACCTGGAATATGATTATTATTATAACTTTGATTACTTCTTATATCTATAATATTGCATGAATCAATAATATTAATTAACTCTTTTATAGATATACTTGATTTCATATCAACCACCCTACAATAATATATGCATGGATGTTACTATCTTATAGTTAAAATTAATCACTAATTATCATCATTGAAAAAATCATCGAAAAACTGATCATCAGTTATATCACTATTTACTTTACTATCGTTTGAAGGAATTTCCTTAACTGGTGAATCAGAGTGTTTATCAGAACTAATTGGTTCCTTCTTTTCACTCTTAGCATTTGCTTCTTTTTCTCTTCTCTCTTCTTCTTCCAACTCAGCTATTTTAGCATCAATACGCTTTACTAAATCATCTAAGTTTGGAGCTTTTTTCTTATTATTAGATGATGGCATAAATGGATTTGGACTATCCATTCCAGGAAGCCCCATAAATGGATTTTCACTCTTACTTTGCATATTCATACCAGGAAGTGGAGGAAGTCCAGGAATATTAGGCATTCCACCGCTTCCAATTAACTCATCTATTTTCTTTTTTCGAGCTTCTTCAACAAACTTCTTTAAATCAAACAATTTAACAGGTTGTTTCTCACGTACAGGATATAGGGCCTTAGGATATTTTTTACCCCAATTCATCTTATAATCAAACATTAATGTTGTTTTAAATGGTCTCATTCTTGATCTTAAAATGATAGCTTGTTCCTCTTTTAAATTTTGTAAATCTGTTACGGTTATTAGGGGACGTGATGAAGTTTTATCATCTTTCTTAGATTTTACTTCACCACACATTTTACTAATTTCTTCAAGCGCAGCAAGTTCAGTAGAAAGCAAAAAGATTGTATTTCCACAGTTTCCACGAATTGTCTCTGCTTTTTCTTTTCCATAAACATCATTTAACTGAGAAAAGTTCTGAATAATAAATGATAGTTTAATATTTCTTGAACGAGCTGCTGATACCATAGCATCAACATCTGATAATGGTGGCATATTAGCAAACTCATCTAGTAGAAAGTTAGTTCTATATTTAAGTTTAAATCCTGGTTGTTCTTGCGCTACACGAACTAATGTCTCATAACATTGTTTCAAGAAAATAGTAACAAGCGAATGATATGTTTTTTTCTCATCTTGAATAACTATAAATACAGCTGTTTTTTTTCTACCGATATCTTCCATATCAAAATCACTATGTGAAAGCATTTCAGATAAATTATCTCTTGTTGAGAAAAGTTGTATTTTTTGGTTAAATACTGATAAGATACTTCCTTTTGTTTCTGATGGAGCAGTTACTGTTGCTTTTGCTTTAATATATCCCGTTGATGTTTGATCTTTTGTACTAAAGTATTCTTTTATGTAATTTGAACCACCAATTTTTTCTTCACCAATTGTTGCCATTAAATTAATACTATTAATATTAACTTCATCTTCATTAGCGTCATCAAATAAAGCTAAAGCAAGTCCTGCAAAATAATCAGCAGAAGCATTTTCCCAGAAAGGGTCATTTCCTTTATTTTTCTCATCATACAAAATATTTTTAGCTAAATCTTCAAGTAATTCGATTCCTTTATCTTTGTCACCTGCTTTATATAATTTATATGGTATTGAAAAAGGATTCCAACAATTACCTTTTTGTGGATCACGGAAATTTAATAAAACAATATTATAACCACGTTCTTTTAATTCATTAGCTGTACCTTCATAAAGTTCTCCCTTAGGGTCAGTAATAATCATGGATTCTCCAGCTTTAGCTAGAGTTCTAATAAATGGAAATGAAATTGATTGTGATTTACCACTACCAGTTGAACCAATAATCATATTATGATATCCACTAGAGTCTACCCATAGTTCTTTACCATTATTGATAATTGGTATTCCTCCATCTTCAATATGTTCAGCTAAATATTCTACCTTCTTTAACTTTTTTTTCATTTCTTTATCAGTACACCATCTTGAATATCCGTCACTATTCTTTTTACCGATTGATATTCCAATACCTTTTTCTCTTTCAAAAAAGTATGATGATACACTTGTAAAAACGGCAATTAACGCAATTAAATAGCAAACCATTGTAGGTGGAAAATATTCACCTGTAAAAATAGGAAGTGGACTTAATCCTGCAAGTGTTCCTTCATTTATAAATGTTAATGCATTAATTACACCAATTCCTACAAAATAAAATAGGAAAACGCAGAAAATGCAAAAAATCAAAATATCTTTAGGTTCTGCCTTAAATTTTAATTTCATAATTACCTCCTAACAAGCTTTTAATAACTTAAGTGATTTATTAGCTACTTCATATAATGAATCACATTGTTGTTGTGCATTCATTATTTTTTCTTGTCTTACTAACATTTTATAATTCTTTTCATTGTTTAATTTAAAGATATTATCTATACTATAAAAATAGTTTACTTTTTTACTTGAAATAGTTCCATTATCATTTATAATTGTTGTTAATTTATCATTATCACTATAAACAACAATAGAAAATAGCACTACATTATCACTATCGACATTTAAAGTCAAATTAGATAAAGAATATATTGTTTCATCGTCACCATCAGAATCAAAATCAAAACTGATTTTTTTATTTTGTGTAAGTTCATCTAAGCTATTAATTGATAAATCATTATCACTTAATATTTCCATAACTTCACTTAAAGATGCACTACTTTCATTAAAGTTAATAACATCTGTACTAACTTTTTCTCCTGTTGCAAAAAGACTACCATAAAAATCATATGATTCATTATTATCATCAAAATAATACCATTTATCATTATGACTTCTTAAATAAAATTTTCCTTGATATTCATTATTTATATATACATTAAAAAGTGACTTAGCATATGTTTCATTATCAAAAGAACTAATATCCCACTTATCATTTTTATATGTAAAAATACTATTGTTTACTAGAAATTTTGTATCATCTTTAGTTTTTCTATTACCAAAAACAAAACACATTATAGCTGTATATATAACAAAAATAATAACAATAACTATATATGACTTTTTCATAATATCTCCTTAACTAGCCGAAAATAGAGCAATCTGAACAACATCATAGTTAGGTGAATCCCAAATATTTGTAATATTACTTCCTGGATCGAAAATATAAACATTATCACCATCTACATGGTCAAGAGCTACCCAGTGCTCATTACTTTTGGCTTTTATAACAATATAATAACCCATATCTTCATATTTTTTTATAGTGCTTGCCTTATCACTTTTACTTCCACTAAGTGAAACATGCTCAACAAATTTAAAATTAGGAACAAGAGTGGTATTTGAAACAGAACTCCAATAAAGTCCTCCACCAGAAGTAAAAGCACTTGGTAAAGTATTAAGATGTGAAACAAATACTCCTGGATTAAATTCGCTAGCATTAATTTGTGTACCAGATTTTGCTATTTCAATTGAAATGGAAGTAAGTAAACATCCAATATTACAAATATTACTACCAGAAGAACCTATTTCAATATTAGACCAACTCATACCGCATTGCTTCCATGATGCATATTCTCCAGTTGATGCAGAACATGTCTTTTTAATATCTGACATTTCACTATAAGTTGCCTTTAATATTTCAAAGTAATCTTTTCCTTCCTCTGCCATGTCATTCCACTTATTTTGTTCTGTATTAGTAAATGGTGTATAAATGATTTTACCTGAATCATCAACCATAACTTCGCCACTAGTCTCAGTTACAGCTTTTCTTATAATTGAATTTTCACCTAATGCTCCTTTAGCATAGTTTTTACCTTCTTCATAAGAACTAAATACTGTTCCTCCTGCAGAGCTAGAATCAGACCAGCATCCTTTATCAGGATCACAATATACTTGATCATATGTACAATTTCTTATTGATAAAATATATTGTCCATTTTCTACTTTTAAACCTAACCCTAAAGAATTTCCCATGGCGCTTCCTCTATTTAAAGCATAGTTTCTTGCCGCTATAGCTTGTGCTTTCAAAGATTCATAAGATGAACCACCATTTTCTGCATATACAACACCAGTTATATACTTTTCAAAATCAATTAATTCTTCTGACGCAATTGGAGATACAGTATTATCACTTGCTCCACATGTAAGAAGTCTTACCTTTATATTACTAACGTTTTGTCCATCAATATAATAACTACATGTCCCCCCTGTAGTGTTTGTTGAAGGAACATAATCAATAAAATTAGTAATATTTTTAGCGTTTTGAACCATTCTTGCAAAAGTATCACTTCTATATGTGTCATCACTATCAGAAGAAGGTTTATTATTTAATATGTCAGAACGATATTTGTCAAAATAGGATGATTTTGAATCATCATATTTTATAAAGGAGTCTTTAAGACTATCTAAATTATCAATGTGAAAAGCTCCATTTTTAGTTAATATATTAGCTATAAAATCAATCTCATCTATCGCTTTAAACATATCATCGCTTCCACGATTATATCCTATAAAAGCAATAATTACAGCATCAGCTTCTCCTTTTGTTAAATTACTATTACTATTTAACTTTTCTTTTAATTTCGTATAAAATTTTGCTCCATCACTATCTTTACATTCACTTTCACTACTACAATGTCCTATTGATTGTAAATATGAATATAAAGCGTCTTCTCCACCACTTCCATATAAATAGTCATTAGCCATTCCAGAAGAGGCATATGATGAATTACTATCTCCTCCAAAAACAACCATAGCAAACATCAATATCATAAAAAAAGGTAAACAAGCAATAACAACTTTTATAATAAATTGTTTTTTGATTTTTTTTACTGATACTTGTGATGCTATTGCATTAGCTACAGGAGCTGGAATACCAGCTGACTGAATAGCAGCACTTGTTCCTGCTTGCAAAGCAGCATCTTGCATACTCTCCCGTGGGCTTTTTTCTTCATTTGAATCTTCAGACCTAGAATTAAAGTTAGGCATTCTATTTTTATTTAAGCCTTTTAATGCATCACTATTACTATTTGATGGTAATCCTAGTCCTCGTTGCATATTATTTCTAAAGTGATTACTATTTGAAGAAATGTTTTCACCATTATTTGCACCATTAGGTCTATTTTCTTTTAAATTGTTTGAATTATTTTTTTCATAATTATTATTTAAATTATCATAATTATTTGAATTACTTGAATTATCTACATTATTTGTTTTACCTTTTATACTAAAATTATTAACACGATTACTATCATAATCTGTATTATCATAAGTATACTCGGATTCATCATAGTCGGGTTCACTCAAATAAGTGTCATCAACTATATCTATAGAATCATCAGATGATGAATCATCATCTAAATCTAATATTTCTTCTTTTTCTAATTCATCATCATTCATTCTAACACCACCAAACTTTTAAAGATTAAAATCCTCCGCCACTTCCAAATGAATCTAATTCTTGTTCTGATGCGATTATATTAATTCGCATACGTCTACTACCACAAACAAACAAAGCTTCTCCTTGACTGTATCTTTTAATGCTTTCTTTTTCATTATCATTTAAATCAATAAGTTTAGCTAAATCTTCAACAGCTTGCTTCTTTAATCCCATAACAAGATAATATGAAGCATTATCAAAAATAGCTTTACCTTGTGTAATTACAGAAGGATCACTGAAGTCACTTGGTTGCTGTGTAATAATAATAGTACCTGTATTATATTTTCTTGAACGTCTTTGAATTTGAGCTAAGAAGTCAGCCCCTAATGTGTTATTTCCAGACAATAATACATGAGCTTCATCAACCATTAAAACTGTATTTGTATTTTTATTTAAAGTAAGTCCCCAAGCATATTTCAATATATTGAAGAATAAAGCATTACGAATAGTTTCTTCAGCATTCATAAGTTCTCTTATATTAAATACTATAAAACCACTCTTTGGACTGATTGTTGTATGTCCATTGAAATAATATTGTAATTCCCTTACAATTGGTCTTACCTTTAATTCAAGTCTCTCCATGACATCTCTTTCATGAGTTTTCTCCGTCATAGACGTTAATCTACCCTTTATAGTTGCATATACGTCTGTAAATGTTGGATAATCATCACTTTTAAATTTTGTAAAATCTGTATTGAAATCCATACCAAATCTACGATATGTTTCTTGTACTATTTCACTAAACATATTTAAGACATCTTCATCAATATCAGGAGCATAATATTTCATAAAGGCTTTGATAGTTTGAAGCGTACGAGTTAATACTGTATATCCTAGTCCACTTGCCATCTCTTCTTCATCGGCATCAATAACAACTTCAAGTGGATTAATCATTCCATATTCTCCACCTTTTCCAAGATCAATGAAGTCACCATTATATAACTTTGTCATTTGTTCAAGTTCACCTTCAGGGTCAATTATAACAAGTTGACAATTATTACGAATATGTGTTCTTAATAGTAATTTAGCAGCTGTTGATTTACCACTACCAGATGTACCAAGAATAATCATATTAGCGTTATTTCTATTGTGTTCTTTTTTTATTTGATATAAGAATTGATTAAATAAGATAACTCCACCTGAGAAATCAACTCCAAGTAAAGTTGCAAGACCTGGATCTTTAATACTATCAAATATAAATGGATACATAGCAGCTATAGTTGGCGATGGAATAGGTGTTCCTATTCTACTTTCAATATCTTGTTTTGGAAATATTGGTAAAATTGATTTTAATACTTTTTCTTGTTCAAAACGAAGTGGAAAAGCTCTAAGTTCCATAGCTTCCAAATAATTTCTTACCTGTAATTTTTTGTTTAATAATTCTTCTTCAGTATCAGCTGTAATCATAATATGCATTTGAAAATCATATATTTTTGATTGATTAGCAGCTAACATGCTTATAAATTGTTCTAATGATTCATAATCTTGACGAATACGCTCCTGAATTGTTCTATCAGGTTCTTCTTGATATCTTACCTTTAAATCAGCGATTTCTTTGTTTAACATCTTACTAATAGTACTAAAAGGAAGTGGTATATGCTTAATTACAACTTTTATACCAGACATACTAGTTAATGAAGATAAATAACCCGGCTGTATATATCTTGGATATGATACAACTGTTAATATAGTTGCATATTTATCACTAATAACAAATGAATTTGCTTTAAACTCCAATCCTTTTGGAGCAATTTGTGTTTTTAAATCCATACTATCCAATCACCGTCCCAAATGTCGTAGTTTGTCCACCATTTAAAAAGTTATCAAGAATTATACGTAAATCATCATTTGTAACTTGATGAGAATTTAGTCCTGCACTAGCAAAACCGTTAATTAAAGTTCTAATTCTCTTTAAAATTACATCATCACTCTTTTCTTTAAATAAAAGAAAATATTCTGTATCAACAATATTATTATTCATAAACATATTAGCCTTATTTATATCTTCCATGATAAGTTTTCTACGAACTTGATCTTGTGTTGAATTATATAGCAATTGTAGTTGTGATAAAAATAAATTAATATCAACTGGCCTATCAGCTGCAATAATCCAAAATTCATAATCTATAACATTATAAACATTTCTTAAATTATCAATAATCGCATCTTGTGTACTATAATCCAAAATAAATATATTACGCGGCATTATCTTAATACCAGTTACCTTTTCATTATTATCCAAAATAATCATACCATTAGTAATACTTTTTATTGGTACAAATTCATCATTTGTATACTTACTTCTTATCTTCTTTGAACTCATCAGTCACACACCAACCCTTCCATATATATTTCTGTCTAATTGTGAAAAAATTCCAAATAGAAATAATTACTGTTAAAACATTATGATAATAAGGAACAGGAAACACAAGGAATCCTGTTATTGCTGCTGGAGCAATAGCTATTACAGCAAAAACCATATTAGCTATTGGCAAAACCATTATCATAATCATTGTTGCCAAAATACCACTTCCAAATAAAATCAAATCAAATGGATAAAATAATCCAAATATTAGCATCGACTTTTTTGAATTAGCAGGTATCAAATAATTATTATTCATATAATATCATCCCTTTTTATTTTTTAGTTGCTTCTTTTCTCGTATCAACCATTTCTTGATATTGCTTACGTTCTTTCTTATATTCTTTTGTTTCACTATTTATCGCATCAATACTTGATAATAAAGTTTTTCCAGTAGTACTGTAAACACTTTCCATCCTTTGAACATCACTATAATTCATTGAGTTAGATGATGCGAATGAATGCAAATCAGCTGCTGTAATTGTAAGCAGATCTTTCATTTCTTTGTGGAACTTTTCAAATTTAGAATAGTCAAGACCATTATCAGCAACAATTCTTGCATATTGATTTCTTAACCCTTCCTCTTGTGAATCATTATCTTCAATTTTTCTAGTTAAATCATCAATTTGTTTTTGATAATATCCATATCCACCATATTCGTTTTTAATACCAGCAAATTTATCTAGACGTTCATTTACATTTCTATCAAAGAAAGTATAAGCATCCCCCTTACCAGTACGCTTAACCTCATTATTGTAGTCACGAATAGCTGATCTATTATTACGTGCTGTGTTACTATCTTTTACATCATCTTTTACATTTTTTAAAACATTTATTTTTCCTTTTGCTCCTGTTTTATACCCAGATGATATACCTCTTCTTGCACCACCAATAAGACCACCCGCTGTTGTTGCAAAAAGTCTACGTCCATTCATATTATTTAATTGTGTTGCTAACTTAGCAACCTTTTCTGAATCAGGGTTAGTTTTAGAAGTCTCATCTCTAAGCTGATTGTATAAACTATTTTTATTTTTTCCATAGGCATAAGCATTAGCTGCTGCTCCTGTTATACCTGAAGCTACTAAACCTAATCCTGCTGCACCAACACCAATTAATGCTTTTCCACCTAAAGCTTGATCAGCAACTTTTTTTAGAGGATTCAAATTAAATCCACCATTTAAATTAATACCAGTTATATCAGTTATAAGTTTAGGTAATTGCTTAGCAAACATTAAAGCCCCAATTATAACAAATAAATTAACCCATGTATTTGTAACAGTTTCACCTGTAACAGCATCTTCTAAGTGTCCAACTTTTTGAATTACACTAACAGCAAAGAATAGTGCGAATAGGCGAATAAATACACTTGCCCACGTGCTACCTACTTCTTTAAGCCATTTCTTAAATATTCCATTTTTACTTGATTTTGGATCAACATATGAAACAATTGGAATTGGAGCAATTATTTCTAAGAAACTTAATTTTACGACACGTAACCCAACATCCATACAGAATCCCACTAATATCAAAAGTACAACAACACCAACAGCAGTTGAAATTCCAAAACGATAATTCATAATATAAACATCATTTCCCCAAGGGCCAAATCCAGATATTCTAACAGCTTTATTATATATATTAGAGTTCAAATAATATGAAACTTTACCTTTTGAAACTTTATAGCACAAATTATCATTAACAGTTGTAAAATTACTACTTGATTCAACTTTATCCCACATATCAGAACCCATACTGCTTTTATTATATGGTTGATAAAAACCTTTAAGTGACATTAAGGCAATGTAATCTCCAACACTTGCAGGTGTCGAATCTTCTTTACAATCAACACCAAACTTATATCCATTTAATTTTTCTGAATCATCAGTTCCAAAAATAAAATTACCGACAATATTTTCTTTTAACATTACAGTTTGAAGCCCCCATAGTTTATCAAAAACCCATGGACACATTATAAGCATTGCAAACATAATAACAATATTTTGAATTATTTTCTGAACACCTTTGTCCTTATCCGTCATAGCATCCGGATTAACAATATACGTTATAAAGGAAAAAGTTAACTTAAATAACATAAATATTCCAATAATGGTATATACCTTGTTTGTTATACTTGATATATCATCATTTCCAAAAACTTTAACTTGTGCTATTTTTTCAAGTAAGCCATATGCATCAGAAATTAGATTATAAACAATACCATCAATTGCTGCAAAAATTGATCTAAATATATCTGTATACCAATGTTGTTCCATTATATCACCCCATTTCGTTTTTTATTCTTTTTATTTATCATAATAAATGAACTCACAAGCATCACTCCAATGCACAATTTCACGTATTTATTATAACATAAAAAAAAACAATAATAAACATATTATTATTACTTTCTCATATCTTATTTACACCCTATTTAGATGAACTTATTTTAAATGTATATGGATTCTTTTTAGTACCATTTCCACTTTCATATAAAACATGTCTTGATATATTAATTACTGGTTTAATACTATATGAATAATAAGCATCTATAGCTTTAGTCACACCACCTGTTGTAAATACCTTACTAGTATCATTCTCAAGTGGAGTAATAGTCCAGAATCTTCCCTTTGCTAAATAGTTATAGTTTGCACAAGATTCGCTATAGATATTATCACAATTTTTATCCAATGAAGCTGCGAATAGCTCACTTAGCCAAATTAAGCTTGCTTGATATTTTTCTTCGCTATAATTTGTACAATTTAAATTGTAAACATTAGAAAAATCAAATCCGCTTACTTTATCTACACATACATTCTTAGCTACAATATATTTTTTTAAATCACGAGAAATATAATCGGTATCATTCATAAAGTCATCAAGAGAATCTTTCATACGACTGACTTCAAAATCATTAATTCCCATATCATCATTTTTTGAAATATTATATCTATCATCCCATGCAATCTTATCATAATAGGTATTTAATATTAAACGAATTGAATTATCACCATTAATCCTTAGAATACGCCATATTTTATCATTAATTTTAACATAATTATTAACATTCTCACCACGATATACTAATTCATCACCATATTTATAAAGCCCATCTTTATCAGTTTTAATTTGCTCATTATTAGAAATGTAATAAACAAGTGTATTCGTAGTATAACTATCACAATGTAAGTATGGACTATATACATATTCGCCATTATTTAGTTCAACATATACATCCGCACTACAATTATCATTATTATACTTAGATAACTCTTTGATATATTCCTCAGAAACTAATGTTTCACTTGAAACTTTAACTTCCTCTCCCTCATTTGCTGGAAGTTTATCTTCATTTTTAGCAAAATATGATTTAGCCGCGCTTTCTAATTTGTTTTCTAATTTTGAATATGATAACTTATGGTTATTCATAATGCCAACAATTAAAACAATAATAAAAATCACTGCAACTACTACTATTCCACCAATAATCGTTCTTTTTATACTTTTATCTAAATTATTAAATTTATCAACCAATTTTCCCAAGAAAATCACATCCTTTATATCGATATTAGTATAACAAATTTATACTTTATTTGCAAGAAAAAAACATCTTACGATGTTTTTAATCACAATGTCCATTAATAAAGCAATCAATACATCCAGAGATATTACCTTTATCTACTGTAGTTGCATTTTCATCTGCTTTTCCTAATTGACCGAATAAGAATTGAACTAATGCTACTACAAAGAATACTGCAACTGCATAAATACATCTCTTAATAAGTTTTCCTTGAGCACCTTTCATTTCTTTTTCATCATTACTCATAACAGCCTTAGCTAAATCTAAAATACCAAATATAATTAAAATAATTGGGACTGCAATTTTGATGATTGTTACAACCATACTAACAGTATTAGGAATAATTGGATCAATATCAATACTACACTTTCCTAAAACTTCAAACATATTTAACATATATAACCCTCCTATACACAATGTGCCTTACATGTATCTATATAATACACAAAATACCTATATTTGTCAATTTTTATTAAAAAATTCCAAATAGTTTATTCTTTTTTGTTGTTTCCTCAGCTGTCTGTTGACGAACAAAACCTAAACGAACTAAAAACGCATTAAGTGCATATATATCCTTTTCACGTTCATCAAGTGGTGGCATATTATAAAACACCTTGCTCTTAGATTCATACTCAAAATCAAGAACATCTTTTTTGCTAAGTAAACTTTGATTTAATACAATTTTTTTATTTTTTAAATTGTGTTGTAACACACTACGACACTTTTTTACCCTTATGGGAAAAAGTGTTAGTGTGGTAGGGACACCCGACACCCGTTTTACCTAAATATGCTACTAGCAATTTAGGTAAAGTCATTACACATTAGCATATAAGCTGTTTAAAAATTCAGGCGAATAATCTCTACCAGGATATCTC